>UMBP01021951.1_pt1 | contig 15011 bp, 9 predicted proteins | sample 1963991 | NCBI WGS metagenome assembly UMBP01 (sample SAMEA4835944, study PRJEB28245) | human gut metagenome | biome: gut microbiome; material: fecal sample | place: Denmark | collected 2008
TATTTGTAGATATATTCATAAATAGGACATTAAAGACAGAGAATATGAAAAGAACATTTCTTGTGGCCGCTATGGTGGCGGCGGTTGTCTGCGTCGGGACAGATGCCTCGGCGCAGCGAAAGATCCGGAAAGGCCAACTGGTACTCGATGGTTCCGTGGTGAATGTCAATCCGTTGGCGAGGACATCCCCGGTGGAGGACAAGCTGCTTACAAAGGGAAAGCCCGGGATCGAGTACGCGCCGACAAAGACTGTGTACCTCTACCCCAACGGACAGAATTCCGCCCAGGGAATAATCGAGAACGGAGTCGCCGTCACCGAGGGTCCGCTTGTGGCAAACGGGCTTGAGGGACCGGAAGAGGCCGGCGGATGGGGCTTCATCAGCAATGTCACCGACAGCGCGCGCATCGACATATTCATGCCAAAGAATCCGAACGGACAGATGGTCATCGTCTGCCCCGGCGGAGGCTACACGGGAATATCCACTTGGAACGAAGGGTCTTACGCCGCCAAATGGCTGAATGACCGGGATATAGCCTGCGCTGTCCTGAAGTACCGCCTGCCAAACGGCCACCGGGAGATTCCGCTCCAGGATGTTCAGAACGCCTTCCGCTACTGCCGTCACCATGCCGGCGAATGGGGTGTAAGGCAGATAGGCGTGATGGGATTCTCCGCAGGCGGACATCTTGCCAGCACGGCAGAGACCATGTACGTTGACTCGACGACGCGGCCCGATTTCGCCGTGCTCTTCTACCCCGTCATCCTGATGGACGAGAGTGCCACACACCAAGGATCGGTTGACAACCTTCTGGGCAGCAAGGACTTCTGGAAGGAAAGGGAGAACAAGCCATTCGGGGAATGGTACGATGGACTTTATGAATATGAGGGGCTGCGGAAGAGGTACACCACCTACCGCGACGTAACCCCTACCACTCCCCCGACCTTCATCGGAGTAAGCACGTATGACGAGACGGTTCCGGTGACCAGCTCGGTCAAGTTCTACCAGGCCTTGGTCAGGAACAAGGTTCCTGCGGAACTCCATACCTATCCGAAAGGTCGCCACGGCTGGGGATTCACGGATCTGGGCATCGGTCTGGATCCGAAGGTCTGCAAGGACAATCTCGGTTCGTGCAGGCCGGAGTTCTCCGCCGCCCTGGAAAGATGGCTCGGGCAGCAGCTTGAGGGCGTGGACGGAAAGAAGGATAGACCGAAAGTCGCCCGGGAGCAGTTCACACGCAGGCCTGACAAGGTCGTCCACCTCTACCCTGAGGGACAGAACGTTGACAAGGGCATAGAGGGCATAACCCTTGGTCCCGGCGAGTCCAACGGCTGCACAAGGCCGGAGGAGCTGACCAAGGACATGAATCTGAAGTACACCGGAGACAGCGCGAGGTTCGAGCTTTATCTGGCCAAGAACCCTAACGGCAAGATGGTCATCATCTGTCCGGGCGGAGCCTACTGGTTCACCGCCTATGTACACGAGGGACAGTACGCAGCCGAGTGGCTCAACAGCCAGGGCATCAGCGCCGCCGTCCTTAAGTACCGTCTGCCGTTCGGCCACTGGAACGTGCCTCTGACCGATGTCCAGAACGTGTTCCGCTACTGCCGCCACCACGCGGAGGAGTGGGGTGTGAAGCAGATAGGCGTGATGGGGTTCTCCGCCGGCGGTCATCTTGCGGCCACCGCCTCCACACAGTACGTCGACGCCGTGACAAGGCCGGATTTCTCCATCCTTGTCTACCCGGTCATCTCGTCGGAGAAAGGTGTCGGTCACGAGGGCAGTTTCAACAACCTGATCGGTACGGAGAAGGCCTGGTACAACAGAAAGGGCAAGGATTTCGAGACCTGGGACGAGGGCAAGAGGCAATTCGAGGCTCTCAAGGAAAGATATTCATTGGACAAGCAGGTCAGCGCGGACACGCCGAAGACCTTCATCATATTCAGTTCCAATGACTACGGTGTCCCGCCGGAGAACGAGGTCCGCTACTTCAACGCCCTCGTGAAGAACGGTGTCCCGTGCGAGATGCACGCCTTCCCTGGCGGCGGCCACGGCTACGGCTTCAAAAACGTCAAGTACTGCGACGACCCGATAGAGGAATATAGAAGCGACTTCCTAAGCGCCATGGCCCGCTTCCTTAAGGAACTGTAGCCCACTTCGTCCACGACGCCTCGCCAGAACTGACCTATTCTCGTGTGCGAAAAGCCCTGTTCCATGCGCGGTAGCATCTTTTTGAGTCTCGTGCGTGATTGCAGGACATTCACGCACGAGATGTTTTTGTCACATTGCCTCATTGCCCCCCCCGCGACAGCGCTAACTCTCTCTGCCTCCCGCATGCCTATAAACTCATCAGGAAGACAAACTACGCAAAGGCATTTATGAATATTTACAAAACACATTCAGGACAATCACCGTCTCAGCACTCAACAGATCACATAGAGCTGAATAAATCATCAGTCTACCTCAAAGATTTTCAAGCTATTCCCAACCTCGCTATCCTCCACACGCGACTCACCTGAAGGCATTTTGCAAACTTTTCCTTTTAAAAGTACTTCTGTGTTGCTTGTCTAAAAATCCGAGTGTGAATTACTTCATGCTCGACCGCTTTCTCCATAGAAAGTAGCGGAGCTATCTTACAAAACAAGCGGGAAAAGGAATATCTTTCCACCTCTAAGAACATTTCAAACAAATCTAAACAAGTTCGAAATAGCTCATGTCTGGTTCCATTATTGGAGAAGCCTCAAAAAAACACCGCCGCAAGCTACAAGATAATTGTGCAATAGCGGCAGTGCAGATGTGTGTTTATCAGACGATAAACTATGTGCAGTACAGTTTGTGGGTATTTACTTCTTCAGCGGTTCTGATGTATATGGAATGTAGGATGTGATGTAGATGTTGCGTCCATTTTCCGGATTAAGCCACTGGAAAGAGAGTTCATGTTCCTTTTCTTCTAACTTGTACTTGTAGAAGAGTTCTTGTTTCCTGGAATTCATTTTCGCAGGAAGCGTTACCGTCTCTACAGCTTCACCGTCAAGAACAATCCGAATTTCCGCTACATAATCATCCTCTGAAAGCGTTTCATGATTCCGTTCTTCCATAAACGTATATTTGACCACAATCCCTTTTCCGTTGAATTTGATATTCTCGACTTCTCTTATTTCCTTGTTCATTTTTATGACACCTATTGGCCAATGACCTTCAAACGACTGCTCGAGTCTCACAGCCTCAGGGGTTTGAATCTTAATGGTAACGTCATCTTTTTCAACCGTTCCTCCGTTAGCTTTGATAACCTGAATCGCATGGTTAAAAGACATTGCGTAGACCTTATTTAGAGAAATATCAGTGTGAGCGAAATTTATATTCTCCACCTCATGAAGATTGTTTATCCATTTATCCGGAATGTTGCTATAACCTATCATTGTTCCGAGAATACCGGCGGCTGATGCCGGATTGCAGTCTGAATCCTGGCCGCATCTTGTGGCTATCTCCATTGTCTTTTCGAAATCACCGTTGCCGTAAAGCAGGCCGATCAGTATGTAGGCACTATTTATGGTAGCATCAATGTTGAAGTCAGAATATACCCCATCAGGACAACCGGTATCGAAAGACCATTCTTTCTGGCACCGCGCCCAGGTCAACTCCCAATTGTCAGGGTACATCTTGTGCCATTTGATGACATCAGACATGCACTTATAGTATTTGCTTTGTTCTGGAATGACTTTCAAGGCTTCATTGACGATGTAGTATATATTATCGCTCACGAAGGCCAAGGCATACATGGCAGCCACGTAGACTCCGCCATACCATCCGTCACCATAATTCATCATATGGCCAATTCCGTCACAAAAGTGAGATGCCGCGTTCACCATTCCAGGTGACATTAGTCCAGCGTAATCAGCTTCAATCTGAAAATCAATGTCATCAGCATGGGGGTTGTTTTCCCAATAGCCAGAAGCAGGAGATGACATCCCGTTGAGAATATTATAGCGAGCCTGTTGGTTTGCATGCCATAGCATATATCCTGCTGTGGAGAAGGCCTTTTCAAAAGAGGACACAGGTGCATCCAATCCTTCCCTGTCAAAGACCTCCACAAAGGTAAGATCCATATACACATCGTCATATAGTCCGGGAAAGGAGTCATAATAGTATTTTATGTATCCGTCTGGCCATTCTATAGGGATATTGTCATTGATCATCGTTCCATTGTAGCGGAATTCCGTCGGCCCACCATAAGTACAACCTATTGTCTGTCCAGCCCAACCTCCCTTGATCTTGTCCTTAAGACGATCTTTAGTTATCGTATATTCATCCGATGTCTGTGAAATGCACGATGAAAGCATTACAGCCACCGCTATTAATCTGGATATGTTCTTATACATTGTGTTCATCTGTTATTGATTTTTCAAAAATAACTCTACTTCCTTACGTGTTGGCGCCGAGTCTTGGGCTCCTTTTCTGGTTACTGCCAATGCCGAAGCAGCAGACGCAAAACGAACTGCTGACTCAATTTCCATTCTTTCAGACAAAGCAGTACACAGTGCGCCATTGAAGACATCTCCAGCCGCTGTAGTATCAACAGCGTTCACTTTAAATGCTGGTACGAGCAGAGACGTACTTCCGTCAAAAATATAAGCCCCTTTGGACCCCAGTGTGATGATAACCTGCTTGACACCTTTATCGCACAGAATTTTGCCGGCTCTAAAGGCATCTTCTTCTGTTTCGACTCGAACTCCTGTCAAAATCTGAGCCTCTGTCTCGTTAGGGGTGATTATGTCGACATTACTGAGGACATCAGTAGACAGCCTTTGCGCCGGAGCGGGATTAAGAATCATAAGAGCATTCTCATCATGCGCCCTGCGGCAGATTGACTCTACAGTAACAAGAGGAATTTCAAGTTGCGTCAAAACGACATCAAATTTTGAAAACGATTCGATAGCCTCAATGTCTGTCGGGGATATATGTCCATTCGCCCCGGAAGCGACAGCTATCTGATTCTCTCCGTTTCTATCGACTAGGATAAGAGCGACTCCTGAAGGCAATGTATCATCAACCAAGAAATATTTATCGTCAATGCCTTCGTTTCTATATGACATCAAAGCTGCTTCCCCATATCCATCGCTTCCGACTTTGCAGCAGAATTTCACATTACTACCTAATCTGGCGGCAGCGACGGCTTGATTGGCTCCTTTACCACCAGCCTGAACTGAGAAAGCATTCCCCAGAATTGTCTCACCCGGCTTAGGCAGACTTCTCACTTTAAGTGAGAAGTCTGTATTCGAGCTACCAATAATTAAAACACCCATCGTAAATGAATTATTTAGTATAACCCGGGTTTTGAACCAGTTTGGAGTTGGTCGTCATCGCACGTTTAGGAATAGGATAGATGTCCCTATAATCATCTGTGTTTGTCTTATTATCCCATGTCTTGCTGAATGTCCCGAAACGCACCTGATCCTGTCTGCGGTGTCCTTCCCAACAGAGTTCCCGTGCTCTTTCCTTGAGCAACTCGTCAAGAGTAAGATCTTTTTCAACGTAAATGCTCGCTCCGGCACGTTGACGTACTTCCTTAACCCAGCGAACAGCCTCAGCATTGGCCTTCCCGGAATTCTGTCTCATTATGGCTTCCGCCTTCATTAGGTAGATGTCGGCAAGGCGATAGATAGGAAAGTCATTGCTCATCTCCAACAGGCCGTCTTCGTACTCCCACTTGCACATTCTCACACCTGCATCCAGAAGAGCTGGATTAGCTTGATCATAAATTGGTCCAACGTGCGGCGTGTAGGTGAGTTGACGTCCTGGCTCCACCATAAGAGGACTGCCGTCCTTTGCATATTGAGGTCCTTCTAACCATGAATTTCTACGTTTGTCATTTTTTTCATATGAGTTCCAGAGCCATTCAAGCGCGCATGCCCCATCCCAGCAGAAACTCTTTATGTTGAAAGTTTGTTGGCTCAATGTATGAAGTGTGATGTTGTGGAGAGGGAAGGTGCTTGTTATGCTGCCTTCCAACGGAATGGCCCAGATCGTCTCAGTCGAAACCTCATTGTGAACCGCAAAATTTGTAAAATAGTCAGGCTCAAGCCTTAAAGTACTGAATGCCATAACCTTATCACATGCCTCAGATGCTTCACGCCACATTGGCTTTCCTGTCCAGACTTCCGAATTCAGGTACAGTTTGGCCAGCATAGTGTAGGCTGCTGCTTTCGTCACTCGCCCGTAGTTTTCCGATGTCGGAGCGTCTTCGAGATACTGTACATTATCTAGTATTTCGGATTCGATAAAGTCGAACATTACTTGTGGCGATACTTGTGACGGAAGATCAGTATCGGTAAATCTGGTGACAAGGGGTAAATTCCTAAACCAATCCAAACCTTTAAGATACAGATAAGTTCTGACCATTTTGACCTCCGCGGCAAGTTTATCCTTTCCATTGAAGCTAACATTAGCCTCGTCCATTTGATACAGAATCTGGTTGCATCTGGTGACTCCGTCCATGACGAAACTATAGGTTCTCCAGACACCATCATGTGTCTCGTCCCAAGAATGCTGGTGATCTTGGATCCAAACGCCGTTGTCCCACCAAAGACCTCCTTCACGATAAGGGATGATGCATTCATCGGTTGTGACAATGTCATTCATCCACACACCCATATGTTGAAGATAACCATTGGACCATGAACTGGAAGAAAGCCAAGCATATGCGCGTCCGACATTCTTCAATAGAGATTCCTCGTCCGTGAAAAATCCATCGGCAGGCAACTCGGAATAAACAGTTTCATCAAGATTCGTACAAGAAAGCATACCAATGGACAGAGCCACCGACGCTAGTATATTCTTAAATGTCTTTTTCATCTTTAGCATTGATTTTAGAATGATACATTTATACCGATAAGAAAGGTTCTTGTTGATGGATAATAAGAATCCCATGCAATTCCAGGTGCTAGTCCGTTTAGACTTACTTCAGGATCCACTCCCTTGTATTTTGTGAGCGTCACTAAATTCTCGCCGGTAATGTAGGATCTGAGAGATTTTATCCAAATCGACTTCGGTTTCCATGTGTAAGATAATGTCACATTGGATAGTTTAAGGAATGAACCGTCCTCAACGAAATGGCTTGACCACGTGGTCTGCCCAGCATTATCTTTAGAGTCAAGGGTTGATTTAAGGATATTCTTTCCTCCGAAATAATAATAGCCCTCATAGAATAATCTTTGGATGTTCGCCACATCATTGCCGACAGAGCCTCTAAAAAGGAATGAAAGATCCCATCCCTTGTATTTCAGATTGTTGCTCCAGCCAAAAGTGATATCAGGATAGGCATTGCCTATTACTTCGTAGACAGATTCCGAAACAGCCTCGCCAGGAACTACTCCTTTGTAAGTCGCATTCCCTTTTTCATCCATTCCAGTGAACACCGGTCCATAGAAGTTTCCTATCGGCTCACCTTCATAGATTCTTTGAATATACTGCTTGAAGTCTGTTGATATGTAGCCCATCTCAATGTATTGCATCGCATAATCGTCGTTGGAGAAACTCTTGAGAAGGTTTGAATTATGAGCCGCTGTCAGAGTAGATGTCCATCTGAAATCTTTTGTCTTGACAGGAGTTGCGGCGAGCGTTACCTCTATTCCTCTATTTCTAATTACACCTACATTAGTAAATTTCCTTGAGTATAGGTTTGGTGGTACAGGAACCGAATATGTGTAAAGCAGATCCTTGGTGGTTCTGTCGTAGTAATCGATTGTTCCGGTAATCGTACCGTCGAGGACAGAATAGTCCAGTCCAACGTTGAACTCGCCTTTTCTTTCCCATTTAAGATCATCGTTCTTATTGCTTGCAGGACCATAAGAATTTATCCATTGCCCATTATAATAGAACTTCCCACTTGTCGTTAGTCTCGCAAGCGATTGATAATTAGCAATATCTTGATTACCAGTAACACCGTATCCAACTCGAATCTTGAGATCGTCAAGCCAATGGATATCCTGCATGAAATTCTCTTCACTTATTCGCCAGCCAAGGCTGACAGCAGGGAAAAGTCCCCATTTATTATTTGCTCCGAATCTGGTGGAACCCTCATATCTTGCCGACATCGACAACAAGTATTTTTCCTTATAGTTATAAAGCACCCTGCCGAAAAAAGCAATGAGTTTACTTGTCTCCTTTGAGGAAGACATTGAAGCCTGCCCATTCTGAAGGCCAGAGCCTGAACCGATATTATGCCACTTGAAATAATCCGTGTCATAATCCTTATTCCACATGTAAGAAGTCTCATAGGCATTATCGGAGTAGGAATATCCTGCAAGAGCCTGGAGTGAATGGTCGCCGAACTTTTTATTAAAGTTGGCCTCAACGTCAAGAAGTTTGGTAACATTCCAGTAATTATCAACCGATGCCTCGCCATTACGCACAGCATCCTGAGGGTAATATTTTGATTTATATGACGATGAACTTCCTGAATACTGATTAAAAGAACCTGTGGCAGACAAACTCAAGCAGTCAATAATCTGGAAGGAAGCCCTTACGCTACCCATAAAGGTTCTATATCTATTCTCCGTATCAGATTCGTTGATCATGGCAACGGGATTATAGTACTGGAATGGAGCATTGTTTGTGTAGTAACCTCCATGATCATTATCTTTTTCGTCGTATATCGGTTCTGTAGGATTTCTTCTGACAGCCTGCTGGATCGCCCATTGGTCTGTTGGGTGAGCGACTCTTGAGGAATAATTGAGGTTATAGTTGATTTTTAACCGGTTATCAAACGACGACTGTTCAATATTGACCCTCCCTCGCAAGTCTTCTCTGTCGCTTTTTTGAATAAGCCCTTTGTCTTTTACGTAGGATACAGCTGCCCGATATGAGATGTTTTGGGATCCTCCGGATATTCCTAGATTATAATACTGTGTAATGGGACTTTTCCTTGACACTGCGTCAAGCCAGTCGGTAGAGGCTCCACCGTCAAATCCCGTATGACCGTCAGCGATAACTTGACGGAACTCATCGGCAGACAGCATTTCTGTTTTTCTGCTTACGCTTTGAGTACTAATATATGTTGAGAAATCCACATTGACATTGTCGCCTTTCTTACCTTTCTTAGTTGTGATTAGGATAACACCATTTGTGCCTCTTGTACCATATATAGCCGCAGCGGAACCATCCTTCAACACATCAATTGATTCGATCTCCTCAGGATTGATACTGTCAATTGTTCCACCTATCACATTATCTATGATGACAAGCGGTGAGGCCCCTGCGGACATGGTCGTTGTTCCTCGAAGTTGAACACCGATACTTCCATTAGGATCACCCCCGTCACCTTTAATGATCGTAAGTCCAGCTATTTTACCATTTATGAGATCATATGGACTTGAGTTATTTCCTACTGTGAAGTTGTCTTCTTTCAAGCTTGCTACCGATCCTGTGACTTCTTTTTTTGTTGTGGAGCCATATCCGATAACTACCACATCATCAAGCTGAGTACTTTCCTCATCTAGTGATACATTAAGCACGGTCTGTCCCGAGTACGATATCTCCATATTCTTGAATCCCAAGCATGTGAAAACAATCATAGCCCCGTTTTTCGGCTTGTTGATGCTGAAATTACCCAAATTGTCAGTTTGGCCGGCGTTTTGGGTTCCTGCTTCCATGACAATCACACCTGGAAGTGGGTCTCCTCCTTTAGATGTGACTGAACCGCTTACTTTGCTTTGCGCAAATACTGTCGTGCACACAAAGCAAGTAAGAATCATTAGTACTACACTTTTACAATTGATTGACATTACCTAAATGTTTTTAGTGTTTATTAAATACTGCCATGCCGCATCCGGATCTCACAGCAATGGTTATTGCAATTATAGCTAAAGAATACAAGAATATTACAGAGCGCTTAAATAATAACGACTTTTTCATGATTTTTTTGCGCAAAATCGTTTTATTGTGCGCAAAAAAATTATTACCTTTGCCATCATTCAAAAAACTAAAATGAAGACTACATTAACAGACATTGCAGAGAGAACAGGATATTCCATAGCCACCGTATCTCGTGTATTAAACGGCAAATCAGGACAATATCGCATTTCAAACGAAGCTTACAACTCCATTATGGAGGAAGCAAAGAAAAGTGGCTACATTGGGAAAATGAATGCGCAAAGTTTGCGCAAAAGTAAAACAAGGTCAATAGGTGTCATAGTACCTTCTATAGCGAACCCTTTTTTTGCGGAGATATCTGACACTATCATCAAAGAAGCCGCACGTCATGGATATACTGCTATCATGGCTGTGACAATGGAAAGTCATACTGAGCAGGAAGCTTGCCTCTCCGCTATTTTGTCCAAGAATGTCGAAGGGATAATAGCTGCGCCGTGCGGTAACGAATCATTCTTATTTGAGAACATAAATAAGGAGATAATTCCCGTTGTACTGGTAGATAGGTTCTTTGCCGACTCGAATATATCATATATAACGTCAAATAATTATAAAGGGGCGGTTGATGGCACTAACATGCTCATCAATAACGGACACAGACACATTGCATGCATACAAGGCGACACGAACTCTATTCCTAACAAGAAAAGGGTGGAAGGTTATATGACGGCGATGAGAAATGCCTCCCTGCAAGACTGCGCCATGGTCGTCGGCGATTCTTTTTCTTTCCAGAACGGTTACCTAGAAACAAGGCTTCTCCTTAGTGATTCTTCATACAGGCCAAGTGCGATTTTTTCTTTAAGTTACAATATTTCACTTGGTGTTATTAAGGCTTTACGAGAGAATGGCCTCAAGATTGGAGAAGACATTTCAATAATAACATTTGATGATAATATGTGCCTGGACTATATGGAGCCTCCTATCACGCGAGTCAGGCAGCCTATTGAGGAACTTGGCAAGTTCGCCACTAAAGTACTCTTCGAACACATCGGTAATCCAAATGCAAAAACCACTCAATTAGAATTAACAACAAGAATCATTTTAGGGAATTCTGTCTGTCCATACAGCAAGTAAGATGAGCCAGGACCGATCTACTGCGCGGAAATGATAAGGAGCCATCCTCGAAATCGGGGACGGCTCCTTTTCTTTACGCCGGACGGGATGTCCGGGAATATATTCATTACTCGGCCTCGGCGGTCTCGCCCGGCATCATCACTACCTCGATGAAGTTGCCGGAGTTGTAGAGTCTGGCGGCGGCCTCGCGGATGCCTTCCTTGGTCAGGCCGTTGACGGCGGCCTCCCACTCCTGGTCGTAGTCGTAGCCGTTACGGAAGTAGCGGAGAATGTTGGACAGCCAGTAGGAGTTGTTGATCCTGCTCTCCGGAACATTTTTCTTGAAATTCTCCACGGTGCGGGTGAACTGCTCGTCGGTCGGGCCTTCTTCCGCCAGTTTCCTGAAACCGTCCTGGGCCAGAGTCCTGAGCTTCTCGGCAAGGGCCGGCTTGGAGTTGAAATAGACCTGAAGCAGGTAGCGTCCGTCAGGGTACTTGCGGGCGCTCGCGGAAGAGGACGCACCATAGGTGCCGCCTTCGTCCTCGCGGAGTGTGTCCGTGTAGATCTGGTCGAGGATGTAGCTTACCGCGCTGGCGAGGGTCTGATCCTTGACAGAGAACGGCCTGTAGTCACTGTAGACCTGAAGCACGGTGGAGAGAGGAGTCTCCATCTTCTGGTCGAAGACATCCACTACCTTGCCTTTCGCGAGCTTTGGCTCAACATCCGCCCACTTGGTGGCCTTCTTTCCCTTTGGAAGAGAACCGACATATTTCTCGACAAGCGGCTTCAGGGTGTCAAGATCAACATCACCGACGATGACCATCACGGAACCGGCAACATCGGCGAAGAGCCTGCGGTAGTTCCTCTCGATGGCCTGAAGGCTGGCTTTCTCAAGCTTCTCCATAGAGATGACCTCGTTTCTCGGATCATCGTTGTAGAGTACCTTGTTCAACTCTTTCTGGAAAGCGAAGTTAGGGGTATTGAGAAGGTTAGGAAGCACGGCCTTGATCTGGGAAGTCGCGTTGTCGAACTCCTTCTGGTCGAAGCGCGGATCAAGATAGTTAAGGTAGAGAAGCTGGAACGCGGTCTCAAGATCCTTCACGGAAGAGTTGCCGGAGACACCGTTGTAGAGATTGTCTATGAACGGACTGACGCTCACCATCTTGCCGGAAAGCACCTTGGTCAGATCTGTTCCCTTGAACTTGGAAAGTCCCTGGACGCTCTGGAAGGCGCCGAAGATGCTGGCGTCAAACGACGCCAGATCCTCTGTAGGGATAAGGCTCTGTCCACCAGCCTTGTAGAAGGAGAAGAGAATCTGATCCTTCTTGTGGTCGGTAGGAAGGACGACAACCTTGGCTCCATTGGAAAGGATCCATTCCGTCGCCCCATAGACGGTCTTTGAAGTCTTCTTCACATTGCCCCCCTTCAAGGTCGAAGGATCCATCAAAGGCTCGGTGACAGCATCCGCGGCAGGAGCCTCGATCTCGGCCTTCTTCACCTCATCGATGACCTGAAGCAGCTGCCCGGCGGTCGGGGTGGCGATGCCTTCCTTCTCCGGTCCGCTGTAGACCACGACAAGGCTGTTCTCGTCCGCAAAGCCCTGGGCCAGAATCTGGTTCATCACCGTGGCGTTGATCTGTGAGAAGATTGTCTTCACCAGCTCAAGCCTGGTGGCCGGCTCCATGAATGAGTAGTTGCTGAAGAAGTGGTTGATCAGCGGATTGACGAACTCCCCGTTCTTCCTGGTGTCGGCGCCGTTGGCGGCCTTCTCATAGGCGGCGAGAATGTTGTCCTTGGCTCTGGTGACCTCGCCCTCGGTCAGACCATATCTCTTAAGTCTTTCCACCTCAGTGACAAAAGCCTTGAATCCGCCAAGAATGTTGTCCTCCTTCAGGGCGACATTGGCATCGGTGCCCTCAATGGCCTCACAGAGCTTTCCGAATCCGAAGCTACCATAGAGGTAAGGTGCGTCAGCGCTGGAGGTGATGTCATTGAAACGCTCGCTCATCACGGTCTGCACGACGCTCTCGATCAGGTCAGTCATAAGGCCGACCGGTGTCGAGTTCAGCGCCTCGTCACGCGCGGCGCTCTCCCAGACCATCTCTACCGACGCGGAGGTCGTCTCCGGATCGGTGATGACGGCGACACGCGGCTCGGTGAACTCCTTGAACAGGATCTTCTCCTTCGGCTTAGGGTTGACGGCGGCAGGAATGTCGGCGAAGATCGACTTTATCTTTCCCTCGACGGCATCCACGTCAACATCACCCACAACGATGACTGCCTGCATATCAGGACGATACCACGTCTTGTAGAAGTTCACAAGGCTCTCAGGCTTGAATGTCTCAAGGTTCTCCTTGCTTCCGATCAGGGTACAGGTGGCGTACTTTGTGTCGCCATAGAGGTAAGGAAGAGACTTCTCGAAAGTCCTCCAGCCTGCGTTCCTGCGGGAACGTCTCTCCTCGATGATCACCGGACGCTCCTTGTCGATCTCGGCAGGATCGTTCGTCACGAAATGCGAATAGTCGTGCAGGATCAAAAGGCAGGTGTCCACCACCGATTCCCTTACCAAAGGAATATTATTGAGCATATAGGTGGTCTGATCGATACCTGTGGCGGCGTTGACATTGCCTCCGAACGAAGCCCCGATGCTCTGAAGCCAGTTAAGGATGCCCTTCTCCGGGAAGTTCTTGGTACCATTGAAGCACATGTGCTCAAGGAAGTGCGCGAGACCGTCCTGGTCAGGGGTCTCCTGAATGGCTCCGACATTGGTGGCGAGATAGAACTCAGCCCTGCCCGCCGGCTTGTCATTGTGTCTGATGTAATAGGTCAGACCGTTCTCCAGCTTGCCGACCTTGACCGCAGGGTCATTCGGCAACTGCTGCATCTGAGCGCTTGCCACGAACGCCGACGCGCCCAGAAGGAAAGCGGAGACCAGAATCAAAAATCTTTTCATAACTGAATCCTTATTAGATTATTATTGTTGTTCTTCTGAATATTCAAGGACATCCCCCGGCTGACAGTCCAGAGCCTTGCAGATCGCCTCCAACGTGGAAAATCTGACCGCCTTGGCCTTCCCCGTCTTGAGGATGGAGAGGTTGGCCGGCGTTATGCCTATCTTTTCCGCAAGCGCGGCGGATGACATCTTCCGCTTGGCTAGCATCACGTCAACATTCACTATAATCGACATCTCATTCTATTTTTTCAACAAGGCAAACTTACATCAAAATTCTCGTTATTCCAAACTTTATTCTCGATTTTCGATAAATATTTATTGAATATATCAACGTCTGCGAAAATCAAAGCAAAAACGCTATATTTGTAGGGCAAAGACCAAGGCAAAATATGTTCGAGGATTTCAGACTGAGAATATTCATGGCGGTGGCCGAGAAGGGCAGCTTCACTTTGGCCGCCAAGGCGCTTGGTGTGTCGCAGCCGGCTGTCAGCCAGAACATCGCTGAGCTTGAGAAGAGCCTCGGCGCGGAACTGTTTCTCCGGAGAAAAGGCTCCGTCACGCTCACGCCGAAAGGCGCGGCGTTCAAGGAATATGCCGGGAGGATCCTCTACTGGTACACGGCGACGGAAATGATGTTCGGGCCGGAGGGCAAACTCTCCGCCAACAAGCCGGTCAGACTCTCCGCCGACGGCTTCATCGCCAGCCATATTCTCCCCCAGGCGCTTTCAAAACTTCTGGCCTTCAATCCGTCCCTGACTTTCTCCATCCGCAGCGAATCTTCCGGAAATGATTCAGACATAAGGATTTACGCCCAAAGGCACGTGACAGAGCCATCGTTCGAAGACATCGGCACGTTCTTGTTCAGCGTGACGGCATCGGCGGTAAGCTCCAATCCGGCATATTCAAAAACGACAGACCTGAAAGACCTTCCGCAGAGCGCCAGGCTTGCGGTTCCGAAGATATATTCAGAGATTTTGCCGCTTGATTTGAAGGCGCGCGTGGCAGTCGTGTCGGATTCTGCCGAAGCCATCGTGAAGTTGGTCGCAGATTCCCCAGACATCATCGGCCTGCTTCCGCTTCCT
>UMBP01007819.1_pt1 | contig 14301 bp, 10 predicted proteins | sample 1963991 | NCBI WGS metagenome assembly UMBP01 (sample SAMEA4835944, study PRJEB28245) | human gut metagenome | biome: gut microbiome; material: fecal sample | place: Denmark | collected 2008
GCCCGAGCCGATAGCATAGAGGGAGTTGTTTGTCTGCCAGCGGGCGTCGCCGGGGTCATAGCTCTTGTCGAGCCATGCGATTATTCGCTCCGCCGCATAGGCGGGCATTTTATCTCTGAAAACGACCATGAGCACTGCGCCGCCGACGATGCAGGCTATGACGAGCGGATACCACTTGCGGTCGATACCGCCGAGATAGGTCATCGCTATGCCGAGAAGTCCGACGAGTATAGTCGCGGAGACGTGTTTTTCGAGCGCGATAAGTCCGCACATAACGCCGACGACTGTCATATAGAGAAACATCATCTTCCAGTCGGAGCATATGGCTTTTTTGCGTCTGTCCATGCTCCACGCGCAGTACATTATCAGCGCGACCTTTGCAAGCTCGGACGGCTGAAACAGTTTCTTGCCGCCGATGACGAGCCAGCGCTTGAAGTCGCCGTCGCCGTGGAAAATGAGCACGAGAATAAGAAAGAAAAACGCGACGGTTATCGCAAAAAACGATAAATCTTTGAGCACTCTGTAATTTATTCTCGACACCAAAAACATCAGCACAACGCCTGTTACGGCGAAGATCAGCTGACGCTCGATATAATAATACGCATTGCCCTTATGTCTGTTTATGGCGTTGATATAGCTCGCCGAGAACAGGGCTATCAGTCCGATGATGAGCAGGATGACGACGAGCAGGAAGAACCTTGTGTCTATCTTTCCGAAAGCCAGCACTTCGCGCTTGTCGAGCCTTTTTATACCGTTCGGGGTATATTTATAGAACGGATAATACTGGCGAAAAAGCTTTTTTGCAGGAGACATTTCCCCGCTCTCTCTTTTTATTTTTTCGCTCTTTGTGTTCTTTGTTTTTCCTTTTGTCTTCGTCATCCCGATCCCCCTTTCGTCTGCGTTTGTTTTTTTAAAGTGCGTAGCCGCCGAAATACATCAGCGCGATCGCCGCAGCTCCGCCGACAGCGTTGACTATCGAAAACACTGCGACTATCTTCTTCTCGCTCCAGCCGCTCATCTCGAAATGATGATGAATGGGAGCCATCTTGAAGATGCGCTTGCCGTGAGTTATCTTGAAATAGCCTATCTGGAGCACGTCTGACGCGCCCTCTATAACATATATTATGCCCGTCAGGAGCAGAATAAGCGGGCAGTTGAGCGCATATGCGATAGCGACGACCATGCCGCCGAGGAACATCGAGCCCGTGTCGCCCATGAACACCTTTGCGGGGTTGTGGTTCCAGACGAGGAAGCCCGCACATCCGCCTATAAGTACGCTCGCCATGAGCGAGACGCCGAAAAATTTATGCATATAAGCAATAACACACATGGAAAGGCCGAAGGTTATCGTAACGCTCGAGCAAAGTCCGTCGATGCCGTCGGTGAAATTGACTGCATTTATCGCGGCATAGATAACGACAAAGCCGAAGATCCAGAAGAATACGCCCATACGAACATTGCCGGCAAACGGAATGAACATATAGGGCTCCTTGCCCATGCCCATATAGAGTGAGACGAGATAAGCGATTATAACGAGCGACTGAAGCACCGTCTTCTGCTTCTCGGTCAGACCGAGGTTGCGCTTTTTGACGACTTTTATATAGTCATCGGCAAAACCGATGAGCGCCACGCTGAGAGCAAAGATAATGCCGCTGTAGAACTTCGTATAAAGCTCGATTATCGACGCGCCGGTAGCGCTGCTGTCGACGATATCGCCGCCGAGGAGCTTATCGGTAATAACAGTCACCGCGACTGCGGCTATTGTGCCGAAGATAAACATGAGTCCGCCCATGGTCGGCGTGCCCTGCTTTTTCTCGTGCCACTTCGGACCGATTTCAAGAATAGTCTGCCCGAAATGGAGCTTTCTCAGCCACGGAATTATGGCAAGCCCGAGCAACGCGGTGACGAGCGCCGCGGCCGCCGCGCCCATTATCAAAGCTGCGATAGTGTTCATTGTTTTTTCCTCCCTGTATCGTGCGGAAGCCCGAGAATTTTTCTTACGGTCTCCCGCTCGTCAAGCGGCAATTTTTCGCCGCCGATAAGCTGATATTTTTCGTGTCCCTTGCCCGCGAGCAAAACTGTGTCGCCGGGTTCGGCTGTTTTAAGCGCGAGCGCTATCGCCTTGCGTCTGTCCGGTTCAACGAACAGATTGCGGCGTTTTTTGTCCGTGCCTTTTAATATATCGCCGATTATTTTTATCGGGTCTTCCGAGCGCGGGTTGTCGCTCGTGACGATAATCTTATCCGCATATTTGCACGCGGCGGCGCCCATCAGCGGGCGTTTGGTTCTGTCTCTGTCTCCGCCGCAGCCGAAAAGAACTATGAGCTTCCCGCGGCAGGACGGGCGCAGAGCCCGCAGAACCTGTTCAAGCCCGTCGGGCGTGTGGGCGTAGTCAATAATGACGCTGTACGGTGCTGAACACTCCATGCGTTCGAGCCGTCCGCAGACGCTTTTTGACTTTGCGAGCGACTGCGCGGCATCTTTCGGCTCGATGCCGAGATTTATCGCGCAGACAGCTGCCGCCATAGCGTTCGAGACGCTGAAAAGTCCGGGCGAGGCAAATTCTATATGTTCTATGTGCCCTTTTGAGACGAGCTCAAAATGGACACAGTCCGAAAGAAGCGAGATATTTTTTGCCGTATAGTCGGCGCAGTCGAGCACGGTTGAAAATGTAATTATCTTTCCCTTTGACGCAGCGATTATCTCATTAGCGCGCGGGTCGTCAAGATTGACTATTGATAGAGCAGAATGTTCAAAAAGCTTTTTCTTCGCAGAAATATAATTTTCAAATGTGCCGTGATAATCCAAATGGTCGCGCGTGATATTTGTGAACACCGCCGCGTCGAAGTCTATACCCTCGAGTCTCCCCTGCGCGAGCGCCTGAGACGAAGCCTCCATGACGCAGGCTTTGCACCCCTGTGAAACGGCGCGCGAGAGCAGCGAATAAAGCTCAGGCGGCTTCGGCGTAGTTAGCCCGCTTGGCAGATTTTCATTCCCGAGGCGGTTGCAGACCGTCCCGGTGAGCAGTGTTTTCGTCCCCGAATCGGAAAGGATATTCCTGATAAGCGTGGTCACCGTCGTTTTGCCGTTTGTGCCGGTGACGCCTATCAGTCTGAGCTTGCGCTCCGGATGATTACAGAGTGCCGCGCAAAGGCGCGCATATGCGCTGCGGGAATCCGCGACACGAAGCTCGTTTTCGAGTCCCAGCCTATCCTGAGTCACAACAGCCGCCGCGCCCGAGGCGAGCGCATCCAAAGCCGCCGTATGACCGTCGAAGCTCCTGTGGCGTATGCACACGAACAGCGAGCCGGGTCGGACGAGTCTGCTGTCGTCGGTGACGAGATTTATATCCGCATCGTTTTTTATACTTCCGTCAAATTCAACTTCCCGGAACAATTCGGAAAGTCTCATTGAAAATCTCCTTTATCAGCCCGGAGAATCGGAAACGCCGGTATTCGATTTGAAGTATACTGTGACCGTCGTGCCGTAATCGACGCTTTCGCCCTTTGCGATGCTCTGTCCGTAAGAAGTGAGCTCGGAGTTGACGAGAGTGTTGCCGGATATCTTGACATTTATGCCCGCGGCAGCCGCAGTGCGGTTGACCTGGGTTATCGAAAGTCCCGTCAGATCGGGCACTTTGGTCTTTGTTTCAACGGGGCCACCCTCGGTATAGAGCACGACTATACCGCCCTTGGGCACGCTCTGATAGGCGCCGGGGAGCTGGCTTATAACCTTGTCGCCGTTGCCGATAACCTTGCAGTTGAAGCCTGCCGAGCGAAGCTCCGAAGAGACCTCCGAAACATTCTTGCCGACATAGTTGGAAACCGTCGTGTCGAGCTTTGCAAGCTCGCTCTCGGTATACTGCGGCTCAACGTTGAGATATTTGAGCGTTTTTTCCATGACCTGCGCGGCGACGGGAGCGGCTATCTGACCGCCCTGGATCTGACCGCCGTGCGGCTCATCGATAATAATTATTATTGCGACTTTCGGATCGTCTGCGGGGGCAAAGCAGCCGTAGGACGCGACGTGCTCGCCGGTCTTGCCGAGCTTCTGCGAAGTACCGGTCTTGCCCGCGACGCGGTAGCCGATAACATATCCGTTTTTCGCCGTGCCTTCGTTGACGACGCGGCGCATCATCTCGGCGACTTTTGCAGAGGTCTCCTCGCTTATCACCTGACGCCTGACGGTCGGCTGGGTCTCGCTGACGACATTGCCGTTGTCGTCGAGCACTTTCGCGACGACATAGGGCTTCATCAGCTTTCCGCCGTTGGCTATGGCGGAGAGTGCAGTCACCATCTGAATGGGCGTGACCTGGAACGACTGACCGAACGAGGAGCTCGCGAGGTCGATGAGCGTCATGCCCTCGTGGGCGTGGTAGGTGACACCCGCCTTGGGCTGAGTTTCCGCCGGGAGGTCGATTCCGGTCTTTTCGGTGAAGCCGAACGCCTCGAAATATTTGTAGAAATTATCAACGCCAAGGCGCTGACCCATAGTTATGAAATAGGAGTTGCAGGATTTTTTCAGACCGCCGACCATGTCGAGCGTTCCGTGAACTGTGTGCGCGTTGCAGTGATAGGTCTGGGTGAGAATTTTTATTCCGCCAGCCACGCAGTCGACCTTCGTTGACTGATCCGCGACGCCCTGATCGAGAGCCGCCGAGGCGGTTATGGTCTTGAAAACGGAGCCGGGTTCGTATGTGCTGCTGACATTCTGGTTTCGGACATTGTTATAGAACACGTTGAGTTTCGCGTTGTTTCTGTCCTCTTCCTGACCCTTTTTGATTTCTTCCTCGGTCGGAGTCTTGCCCGATTCTTCATATTTTGCGGCGCGCAGCTCCTGAAGGCGTTTATATTCCTCCTCGACCTCCACATCGTCCGTCTGGCGCGGATTGTTCGGGTCATAGTCGCTCATGGTCGCCATGCCGAGTATAGCGCCGGTGTTGACATCCATAACTATACCGTTTGCATAGGCGCACTTGTTGTCGATATATGCCTGCTTGAGCGCTTCTTCAAGATAGCGCTGGATATTGCTGTTGACAGTCAGCTGGAGCTTCTGTCCGTTCGTCGCATCATAAAGAGTCTCATACTGGAGCGGCATCGCCCTGCCGTAGGCGTCCTTTGCGGTGACCTTTCTGCCGGGGATACCCGAAAGAATGCTGTTATAATATAGCTCGATGCCCGCCTGACCGTTGCCCTCGGAGTTTGTGTAGCCGATGATATGGCTGGCGAGGTTGCCGTTGGGGTAGTAGCGCTTGACATCGGGATCTATGCCGACCATCGCACTGCCGTAGGCATACTGCTTCTTGCCATCCTGCGTGTATTCGTACTTTTTCTTTTTTATCTCAACTACTTTTTCCTTGTTGTCATATTCAACCTGCTTTGCGATGACGAGATATCTGTATTTCGTCATCTTGAGCTTTTTCATCAGCGTGTCGCCGTTTATGCCGAGCGCATTGCTCAAATCACTGCACAAATCGGCACGGACGCTATCGTCCGGCACGCTGTATGGATCAATATACACGAGCCACACCGATGCGCTCTGTGCGAGGACATTTCCCTCGGAGTCATAAATAGTGCCGCGCTGAGCCGGTATCTCGGTATCGTAGAGCTGATTTTCCTCGGCCTTGCCTTTGTAATAATCAGCCTGCACCACCTGAATGCGGAAGAGGTTGCCGACGCAGGCAAAGAAAGCTATGGCGATGATAACTACCATCACCTTGGCGCGTCTGTCTTTTTCTTTTTTAGGCAATGTCTTCTGCATATCTTCACCCTTTCACCGCTCGGCAAAAAACCTTCTTAAATGTCCAAAAAGGGCAGATCGCGATCCGCCCTTTTCAAAGCAACTCAGGCACATAATTATATGCCGTGCGATGCCCGTACTATTCTCCCGCTTTCGATCCGTTGTCATCATTATAAATGACTGAATCAGAACCGTTGACGGTTATGTAGTTTATCTGCGAGCGGTTGCCCTTGATCATGCCGAGCCTGTTTGTCGCATAGTCGAGAATAGCGTCCGTGCTCATCTTCTGAGTCAGTCTGCTCTGCAGGTCGACCGTTCTGCTCTGTTCCTCGGCGATGCTCGTCTGTATGCTCGCCGTCTCTTTTGCAAGGACGGTAAGCCTTGTGCGCGAATACATGTTTATACCCAGAAGCATGAACATAACGACAGCTACGCTGAGAATAACGGCGATGCGCCTGTTTATCTCTTTTGCCTCTGCCTGTTTCTCTTCCTTCGTCTTTTCCGGCGCTTTGATCACTCGCTGCGGACCAACCGGAACTTCCCTTTTTTTCGGCGCGGGCATAGCCTGCTGAGGCTCAAAGAGTTCAAATCTATACGCCTGCGTGCCGTTGAGATTTGTTGCCATAGTTACCATCCTTTCTCTGTAACTTTTCCCGTTTATACTAAAAAATTTATCTGATTTTCTCTATTACGCGAAGTCTTGCGCTTCTGCTGCGCGGATTCTCTTCGAGCTCCGCCTTGCTCGGAGCCGCCGCCTTTTGCGGCAATCTGCCGCGGCTCTTTCTCCCGCAGACGCACACCGGGAACTCCGGCGGGCATATACACCCCTCGCACAGGGAGGCGAAAGTCTGCTTGACCGCTCTGTCCTCGAGCGAATGGAAGGTTATTATCGCGAGCCTGCCGCCGACCTTGAGCGAATCGAACATATCGCCTATTGCTCTGTCGAGTCCGTCGAGCTCGCCGTTGACATAGATCCTCAACGCCTGGAAGGTGCGCCTCGCGGGGTGGCCTCCCTCGCGGCGCGCCGCTGCCGGAATAGAGCTTTTGACTATCTCGGCGAGTTCCAGTGTTGTTTCTATCGGCTTTTCAGCCCTCGCTCGGACTATTCCCGCCGCTATGCGCGGAGCGAACTTGTCCTCGCCGTATCTGTAGATGATATCCTGCAGCTCGCGCTGTGAGAGCGAGTTGACTGCGTCCGCCGCGCTCATGCCCTGCATCGACATTCTCATGTCGAGCGGAGCGTCCGCGTGGAAAGAAAATCCGCGCGCGGCGTCGTCGAGCTGATGGGAGCTTACTCCGAGGTCTGCGAGAATGCCGTCCGCACCCTCGTCGGTGAATTGCGAAAGTATGCTCTTTATATTAAAGAAGTTGTCGTTGACTATGCTGACATTCTCTCTGCCCTCGAAACGCTTTGTGAGCGTCTCTATTGCTTCGGGGTCGCGGTCAATGGCAACGAGCCTGCCGTTTCCCGAGAGTCTGTCAAGTATCGCGTTCGAATGACCGCCGCCGCCCGCAGTGCAGTCTGCATAAAGTCCGTCCGGCTTTATATCAAGCGCGTCGATCGATTCGCGGAAAAGTACGGGTATATGCTTGAATTCCATATTATGCCGCCCTCCGCATTAAAGCTGAACATCCGCCGCGATCTTCTCGATCTCTGCCATGTTCTCCGCGCACTTCTGATCCCAAATCTCGGGGTTCCATATCTCAATGCGGTTGCCGACTCCGACTATCAGCGCCTCTTTTTCGAGGTGCGCTTTTGCGCAATGGTCGGCAGAGAGGGTTATTCTGCCCTGCTTGTCTGGGATGACGCATCTCTTCGAGCTGCTCGCGATACGCTCGGCATAGGCGCGGGTCGTACCCTTGCAGAGAACGCGGAGATTCTCAAAGTATCTGTCCCACTCCTCGAACGTATAGATGATGATGCAGTCGGTGCTGCCGGGCGGAGTGCAGACGACGAATTCCGTGCCGAGCTTGCTGCGGAATTCTGCCGGGATAAACACTCGGTTTTTCTGGTCGAGCGTATGGACAAAAAATCCGCTGAATTCAGTTTTTTCCATGCGCTCGCCCCCTTTTGTGTGAATTCGGGTATTCTCGTCCACCACCGGAGTGGTTTCTGCCACCTATTTGCACCACCATTATAAAACAAAAGAACCGCCTGTGCAATAGTTTCAAGCGATTTTTTGCGCTCTGATTTTAAAAAATTTTTGGCGAATAGAAAAAGTCCCGGCGCAATACACAAGATATTGTATACTGCACCGGGACGGCAATTTCAGCTTGGATTTTTTATTGTAAAAATTTACCAGATAGCCTTTTCAGCTACATCGGTCTTTGCGCTGTCGATGAAATCGGCGATGCTCATCGCGCCGATATCGCCCTCACCGCGCTTTCTGACGCTGACCGTACCGCTCTCGACCTCTTTCTCGCCGATGACAAGCATGTAGGGAATCTTGTGGAGCTGAGCCTCACGGATTTTGTAGCCTATCTTCTCGCTGCGGGTGTCAACGCTGACTCTGAGTCCCACCATATCGAGCTGCTGACGGACTTCCTCGGCATAGCCGTGGAACTTGTCGGATATCGGCAGAATCTTGACCTGCTCGGGAGCGAGCCACAGCGGGAACGCGCCGGCAAAGTGCTCGGTGATAACGCCGATGAAGCGCTCGATAGAACCGAGAACAACGCGGTGAATCATGACCGGGCGATGCTTCTCGCCGTCCGCACCGGTGTATTCAAGCTCGAAGCGCTCGGGCAGCTGCATATCGAGCTGGATGGTGCCGCACTGCCATGTTCTGCCTAGAGAATCGGACAGATGGAAGTCGAGCTTTGGTCCGTAGAATGCGCCGTCGCCCTCGTTGATGACAAAGTCCTTGCCCATCTCGGTGACCGCCGCTTTGAGAGTCTCGGTCGCGAAATCCCAGTCTTTCTCGTCGCCCATGTGATCCTCGGGCATGGTCGAGACTTCGATCTGATAGGTCAGACCGAACACGGAATAGACCTCATCAAACAGGCGGACAACGCCCTTTATCTCGTCCTTCATCTGATCCCATGTCATGAAGATATGCGCGTCATCCTGAGTGAAGCAGCGCACGCGGAACAGACCGTGGAGCGCGCCGGACAGCTCGTGGCGGTGAACCAGACCGAGCTCGCCCATTCTCAGGGGCAGGTCGCGGTATGAATGGGGCTGAAGCTTATAGACGAGCATTCCGCCGGGGCAGTTCATCGGCTTTATCGCAAAGTCGGTGTCGTCTATAACCGTGGTGTACATATTCTCCTTGTAGTGATCCCAATGACCGCTGCGCTCCCAGAGCGAACGGTTGAGCATCATCGGAGTGGATATCTCGACATAGCCGTAGCGCTTATGCACTTCGCGCCAATAGTCGATAAGGGTATTTCTGAGAACCATGCCGTTGGGCAGGAAGAACGGGAATCCGGGGCCCTCGTCCATGATGGTGAACAGGCCGAGTTCCTTGCCGAGCTTTCTGTGGTCGCGCTTCTTCGCCTCTTCGAGCATATGAAGATAATTGTCAAGATCCTCTTTCTTCGTGAAAGCGGTTCCGTAGATTCTCTGGAGCATCTTGTTGTCCGAGTCACCGCGCCAGTATGCGCCGGTGCAGGAGGTCAGCTTGAATGCCTTGACGCGCGAAGTGTCGGGGACGTGGGGGCCTGCGCAGAGCTCATCGAACTCGCCCTGGCGGAAGAACGATATCTTCTCACCCTTGCCGGCGTGCTCTTTGATAAGCTCGACTTTGTAGGGCTCGCCCTTCTTCTCCATCATAGCAATAGCCTCGTCGGGGTCGAGCTCATATCTCTCGAGCGGCAGAGCCTCTTTGACTATCTTCTTCATCTCCGCCTCGATTTTTTCGAGAACCTCGGGAGTGAACGGCACATCGACATCGAAGTCATAATAGAAGCCGTTGTCGATAGCGGGACCTATCGCGAGCTTCGCCTCGGGATAAAGGCGCTTGACAGCCTGAGCGAGGACGTGCGAAGCGGTATGTCTGAGCGCGCGCTTTCCGTCATCATCGTCAAAAGTAAGAATTTCGAGCTTGCAGTCTTCATTTATCTGGGTGCGAAGATCCTTGACCTCGCCGTCGATGCGGCAGACGCACGCCGCCTTATAGAGTCCCATGCCGAGGCTCTTCGCCACTTCCATGGCGGTTATTCCGTCGTCAAACTCCTTGACGACTCCGCCCTTGAGTTCAATGTTTACCATAAAAATTTCTCCTTTCAGCTTCGGGCTGATGCCCGTCTCAGGGATGAAAAAAGCTCCACCCCCGTAAAAATTACAGGGGTGAAGCAAATGCTCCACGGTTCCACCCGGTTTGCGGCTCGCGCCGCCACTCATGCGACCTTAACGCGGTCATACGTCGCAGCCTATCCCGCAGGGCTTCGGTGCGCGCTCGGCAGCGGTAACATATCCCGTATCAACACCGGCGCTCTCAGCCAACGGCGCGCGGCTCTCTTTGAGGATGTTCGGAACACGTCTTCTGCTTCACAGCTTTTAACATTATCATTTTATCACCAAACGCGAAAAAGTCAACACTTTCTTTCGCACGGGATTTTGTTCAACTTCCATAAATTTTTGTACCATGTGTTGCAATAACACCTTGACATTTCTCCCGTTTAAGGTTATTATACATAATAATGGTAGTATTATGTGCCAAGCTATACTCCATATTGTTATTTTACTGAGTTTTACAATAATCAAAAATCAAAATTTTTATTCGGGAGGTGTTATTCGTTTGGACGTTTGGAAAATTATTCTTATAGCCGCCGCTGTCGGAGTTGCATTCGGCATTATCGGTTTCATTCTCGGCGGTTTACATAGGAAGAGAGTTGCCGAAGCCGCAATAGGTTCCGCCACAAAAGAAGCGAACCGCATAGTCAGCGAGGCTATGACCCAGGCAGAGGCCAAGAAGAAGGAAGCTATCCTTGAAGCCAAGGATGAGATCCACAAGCAGAGAAGCGAAAACGAAAAAGAACTGCGCGAAAGGCGCAATGAAGTTCAGCGCCAGGAGCGCAGAGTCATTCAGAAAGAAGAGAGTCTCGACAAGAAGATCGAGAATCTCGAAAAGAAGGACGAGACCCTCAACCGCAAGATAAAGGATGCGGATGACAGACTCGCCGAGGCGGAGAGCCTCAAGAGAAGCCAGCTCGATATGCTCGAAAAAATCTCGGGCTACAGCAAGGAGCAGGCTAAGGAATACCTGCTCAAGAACCTTGAAGACGACCTTGTTCACGAGAAGGCGGTCAAGGTGCTCGAATATCAGCAGCGCACAAAGGACGAAGCTGATACAATTGCAAGAGAGATAATCGGCACCGCTATCCAGCGCTGCGCCGCAGATCACACGGCAGAGACCACGGTATCCGTTGTCGCCCTGCCCAACGACGAGATGAAGGGACGCATAATCGGACGCGAGGGCAGAAATGTCCGCACGCTCGAAACCATAACCGGCGTCGATCTGATAATTGACGACACGCCCGAGGCTATCACCGTTTCGAGCTTCGATCCGGTTCGCCGCGAGGTCGCGCGTTTGACGCTCGAAAAGCTTATATCGGACGGCAGAATTCATCCCGCCCGCATCGAAGAGATGTACGAGAAAGCCCGCCGCGAGGTCGATGCAACTATCAAGCAGACCGGCGAGCGCGCACTCATCGACGCAGGAGTCAACGGAGTGCATCCCGAACTCGTCAAGCTTCTCGGCAAGCTCAAGTACAGAACGAGCTACGGTCAGAACGTACTCAATCATTCACTCGAAGTTTCTTATATCGCAGGTCTCATGGCGGCGGAACTTGGCGCCGACGTCAAGCTTGCAAAGAGAGCCGGTCTTCTTCACGATATCGGCAAGGCACTCGACCACGAGATGGACGGCTCGCATGTTGAGCTGGGTGTTGAGGCCGCGAAGAAATACCGCGAGAGCGAGGGCGTCATTCACGCCATTCAGGCTCACCACGGAGACGTTGAGGCAAAGACGCTTGTCGCCTGCCTCGTTCAGGCCGCCGACGCCGTTTCGGCTTCCCGCCCCGGCGCAAGACGCGAGAATGTTCAGAACTATATCAAGCGCCTTGAAAAGCTCGAAAGCATCGCATCCTCGTTCGAGGGCGTTGAGCGTTCGTTCGCCATTCAGGCGGGCCGCGAAGTGCGCATAATGGTCAAGCCCGAAGTCGTCAGCGACGAGAAGATGGTTCTCATCGCCCGCGACATCGTCAAGAAGATCGAAGACGAGCTTGAATATCCCGGTCAGATAAAGGTCAACATTATCAGGGAGAGCAGGGTCAGCGACTACGCAAAATAAAAACAAATCCCACCGTCAAACGCGGTGGGATTTTTTGAAAGGAAAATCGGAATGAATATACTTCTTATAGGCGACATCGTCGGCACGCAGGGTTGCGACTTCCTGCGCTCTGTGCTCCCCGGCTTCAAGAAGCTCAAGGCCATAGATGTCGTGATAGCCAACGGCGAGAATGCCGCGCCCGGCAACGGGATAACTTCGTCCGCCGCCGAGCACATATTTTCAAGCGGCGTTGATTTTATAACGACCGGCAACCACGCTTTTCGGCGCAGCGAGGTATATCATTTTCTCGACGAGCGCAGCGATATAATCCGCCCGGCGAATGTCGGCGCAGCCTGCCCCGGCAAGGGCTTCGGTGTTATAGACATGGGCAGAGTCCGCATCGGCGTTATAAACCTGCTCGGGCGCGCGTATATAAACGGCTCGGACAATCCGTTCTCCTGCATCGACTCTCTCATGGAAGAGATAAGCGACTGCCGGATAAAGATAGTTGATATCCACGCCGAAGCCACCGCTGAGAAGCTCGCCATGGGCTTCTATCTCGACGGCAAGGCGACCGCCGTTGTCGGCACGCACACCCATGTTCAGACTGCCGACGAAAAAGTCCTGCCCGGCGGCACGGCTTATATAACCGACCTCGGCATGACGGGACCCGAGCTCTCGGTGCTCGGAGTCCGCCCCGAAGCTTCGATATCGTGGCTCAAGACGGGACTTCCGACACGATTCGAGATAAGCGGCGGCGCGTGCATGATGTGCGGCGTTATAATCGATGTTGACGAAAAAACCGGAAAGTCGAGAAGTATTGAAAGAATCTGTGTAAGGTGAGAAAATAAAAATGCTCAAAGAAATAAGAATCGCAAAAGAAAAAGACTGCCCTAAAATGCTCGAACTGCTCGAATATATCTGCAATCTTCACAGCGGGATAAGACCCGACCTGTTCAAGGCGGGAAAGTCGAAATACGACAGTGAAAGCCTCGCGAAGCTCTTAGCCGACGAGAACCGCATAACTTTTGTTGCGGCGGACGAAAACGACGAGGTGCTCGGATATATTTTCTGCATTCTCATCGACCACTCCGCTGACTCCGCACGCTGCCCGAACAAGGAGCTCTATATCGACGACCTGTGCGTTGACGAAAAGTGCAGGCACGAGGGCATCGGCGACGCACTGTTCAAAAAGGCTCTTGAGACGGCAAAAGAGCTCGGCTGCCACGACCTGACGCTCAACGTCTGGGAGGGCAACGACAGTGCGCTGCGTTTCTATGAGAAGCACGGCATGAAGATACAGAAGCGCGAGATGGAAATCGTGCTCGATTGAGTCAGACTTTTCAACTTATCTTTTAAAAATATTGAAATTTTATTGAGTCGGTGGTAGAATTATCATCGGCTCATTTTTTACGGCTTTTGAAAGGAAGATTCAATGGAAAACAGGGAAAAATTTTCGTCGAGACTCGGATTCATTCTGATCTCGGCAGGCTGCGCCATCGGACTGGGAAATGTCTACAGATTCCCGATAACGACCGGCGCATACGGCGGCGCGTTCTTCGTGCTGATTTACATCGCGTTTCTTGTTCTGCTCGGCATACCGGTCATGACGGCGGAGCTCGCAGTCGGCCGCGCAAGCCAGCGCAGCATTGCCTCGTCATACGACGTGCTCGAAAAGAAGGGGCAGAAGTGGCATCTCGCCAAGTATCTCGGCATCGCCGGAAACTATTTGCTCATGATGTTCTACACGACTATCTCCGGCTGGATGCTGATATACTTTATAAAGTATGCGGACGGCTCGATCCTCGCGTACAAGAGCGCTGAAGAACTCGGAGCTGTGTTCGGCACGATGATAAGCAACCCCGTGCTCATGGTCTGCGCCACATTCGCAGTCATTCTTGTCTGCTTCAGCATCTGCTCGTTCGGTCTGCAAAAGGGCGTCGAGAGGATAACAAAATGGATGATGGTGGCTCTCCTGCTTCTCATGGTGGGGCTCGCAATCTATTCCTGCACGCTCTCGAACGCCGCAGAGGGACTGAAATTCTATCTCGTCCCCTCGCTCAAGTCCCTTGAAAATTCGGGCGTATGGACGGTAATCTCGTCCGCAATGGGGCAGGCGTTCTTTACTCTGAGCATCGGTATCGGCTCTATAGCGATATTCGGCAGCTACATCGGCAAGGAGCGCAGGCTCCTCGGCGAGGCTGTGACAATAGTCGGGCTTGACACTTTCGTTGCACTCATGTCCGGCGTTATCATCTTCCCCGCATGCTTCACCTATAACGGCGGCGTC
>UMBP01012858.1_pt1 | contig 14263 bp, 9 predicted proteins | sample 1963991 | NCBI WGS metagenome assembly UMBP01 (sample SAMEA4835944, study PRJEB28245) | human gut metagenome | biome: gut microbiome; material: fecal sample | place: Denmark | collected 2008
AGTCACGACCACGTCGGACGCCTTGTTCAGCAACAACTGATAGGCCGCCGTCGCATCGCTGCCCTGCGAAAACTTGGTATAGATCGCGGTAATGTTCACCACGGAACCGTCCGCAGGTATTTTCTCGTCACGGAAACGGCAATAACCGCTCGAACGTACGACATAATTGCCTGCGAGGGTGTTGATGTCGCCATAGGTGAACCAGGCAGAGCCATAATAGAACGTACTCTCGTGCGTAAGCTCATCGACCCGCTTCGTCGCCCAGGTAGCCCAATCGTTGATATCGGTCCAACCCGGAGAATTCACATCGTAGGAGGTACTGTTGGCGAAGTAGTTGGGGAATGTATTTTTATACCCCCAGCCGGCCTTGCCGAACTTGCTTTCCAACCCTTCGAAACGGATCAAACGCCCCAGCGACTCATCCGTCAGCGTCGAATAGGAAGCGGGAGTAACCACCAAAGTATCGGCCGCCGTCAAGCCGATCAATTCGCCGAGCTTGACATGCTCTTCCAAGGTATTGCGATCCTCCATGTTACCGTTCGCATAATCGGAATTGGTCGATGCGACACCCACGCTGAGCATCGTGCGGTAATTTCCCAGCACCAGACCCTGCAAACGGATATAAACCAGGCGACCGGGAGCATAGGTAATGTAATATCCCGAAGTCACTTTGATTTCAATGGCCGACTGGCAGCTTTCATCGTACAGGTACATCGACTTATAGACGTTACCGGCCTGGTCGCTGGAAATGACTTTGCCCCGAATCACCAGGTCGTCGGTAATGGTCAGCGACTGGCCGATACCGCTGGTCCCGGGATAAGCCTCCTCGAAAATATCCTTCAGCTCCTTGATCGAAATGATTTTACTGTCGCTGAAGTCCGCATCCGTCCATACCTTCGCAGGAGCCGGCGTATCGAAATCGTTATAACAGCCGACGAAGAACAAACTTGCTGTCACCGCCAGAAATATGGTTGCTATTCTATTCATATTCTTCACAATATTAATTCGTTAAGCCGTTAGAAACGGAAATAGACATTCAGGTAGTAAGTCGTGCCGAACAGGTAGAAATACTTGGGAGCGAACTTCTGGTAGGAAGTGATCTCCTTGCCGGTCTTAATGCCCTGCACACGCATCTGCTCATAACCGCCGGTCTTGATATTTTGGTTGTTCAGGATGTTATTCACCTGCAAACTGAAGCCGAGCGTATAACGACGCTGAATGTAGAAATTCTTACCGATGCTCGCACTCAAGGTGTAGGCCGAATCGAACTTCTCCTGACTGCGCAGCTCCCGGATCTGTTCGTCCGTCATCGTAGGCAACAACACCTCGTCCGTACGGTAAAGCGGGTTCATCGACAGATACATATTGTTGTAATAGTTCAGATCGATCGATGCGTAGATGTTATGAGGACCGCGGTACGACAAACCGATATTCATAGCCGTCTGCGGAGTGCTCTCCACGCGCATATCCTTCCAATAGACCGTACCGGAGTTCAGCGGCTCGGCGCTGTTGTCGGCAATCTGCACGTAATTGGGATTCGACGTGTAAGTGTACTGACCCCAACTGATCGCACCGTTCAAAGACAAACCGTTGTAGATCGGAATCGAAGCGGCGACTTCCAGACCGAAATACTGCTCGTCGATACCGCTCAAGGCGAAATTGGTATAGGTCTTCAGCACGTCATCGTAGAAGGAGATCACCTTCGAACGGTCGTTCACCTTCGTATAATAACCGGAAACACGGAGTTTATAATCGCCGTAACGCAGGTTGTACGAAGCGTCGATGCCGTAAACCTTCTCCGTCGTAAGCCCCGGAGTTACCGAATTACGCGTACGGGGCGAAACGAAGGCCGACTGGAACGCAGGAGCATTCTGCATCGCCACGGCGTTGAGTTCGAAAGTATGGTTGGCATTGATGACATAGTCGAAATTACCTTTGGCCTTATATACGAAATATTCGAGTTTCTCCGATTTGCCCTTCGAATTATCCGGGAAGAGACCCTTGCGCCAAAGACCTTCGCGCCACATCGAAAGTCCGCCGAGCTCGGCGCCCAACTTCATGCCGAAACCGCCGAAACGGGTGGCATAAGTAGCCCATACACCGCCGGAACGCAGATGCGCCTTGTAGTTGTAGCTGAACTTGTCGCCCTCTCTGACGGCTCTTGCATGACCGTACTGGTTATAATAATCCATATCGTTCTGCGCCATGATCGGATCGCCGAAGTCGCGCTGTGCGAATTTATCGACGTCCACGTAATAGTCGCCGCCGAGCAGATCCTTCACCTCGTCGTAGTACCACGTGCGGTTGATGCGGACGTTGGCTCCGGCCGTCAGACGGGAGTTATCCTTATAGATTCGGCTGATCTGCGCGGCGAGGTTCCAGTCCAACTGGTCGGTATGGCGCTCCTCGATGATATAGTTCGAACGGGCGCCGGGACCGTATATCGCTTCATCCTCGGCATTGCGGAAATTCATGTTGGTCTGGTACATTTCGTCCCAGTCGAAGTGGCGGATATTACCCACGTTGCGCATCCACTGATCCGCCAGACTGGCCGCAGCCATCGAAGCGGCCTCCAGGTCGGTAGCGTTCAGCAACTTGTAGCTCGGCATATAGCGGTAATAATCGGGACGGGGGTCTGCACCGTCGTACCACGTCAGCGCCGAATAACCGTTCTTACCGAAACGGAACGAAGTGGCCAGGTTGAACTGGGTATGCTCATTGGGATCGAACGTATAGTTGATCATAGCGATCGGCTCGTGGCTGTTACGCACGCGCGCATTACGCATCTTGCCGTCCTGGTAGCCCCAGTTGGGGTTGTAATAGTTGTTGCCGACCAGATCGTAAGCCTCCTGCGTGGAAGCCTGCTGCGCACCGCGCTCGGTGGGAGCACCCATAATCGTGAAGCCCAACCGGTGACGCGAATTGAAAATCTTCTCGGCCGAAGCGAAATATCCGTAGGAGTTGTAATAGACGCCGTCCACGTAGGAGTTGCCGCCCTGACGGGTAGATACCGACAACGCATAGGACCAGCCGTTGTCCAGCAGACCCGAACCATAGGTCACCATGGCACGGAAGCGATACATCGAATTGGCGTTCACCAGACTCACGCGAAGTCCCTGGCGCACCTGCGAAGCACGGGCGTTGATGTTGGTCGTACCGCCGATGCTACCCACGCCGTAATCCGACATGACCGAACCGTTGGTGATCTCCTGGTTGCGCGTAGCGTCGTTCAGACCGCTCCACAACGACCAGGGCGTATAGCCCGTCATAGCGTCGTTGAAGCGAATACCGTTCAAGTAAACGTCCGAATACTGCGAATCGTAACCGCGCACGTTGAAACGCATCTCGCTGAACCGGTAGGAAGCGATGTTGTTGAAAACGTCCTTCGAAGCCGAAAGGGACGAAGGCAGCGACTGCGCATCGTTGCCGCTCTCGGTGTCGAACTCTGCGAAGATCGAATCGTCCATTACGGTCGAAAGCACTTCGGGGACCAGAATCACCGTATTGATGTCGCGCACCATCTTGTCCACGCGCACCACGAGCGTCAAAGGCTCGAATTCGGGAGCCTCGAACTGCAACGTATATTCGCCGGGCTCGACATTCTCGATCACGAAACCACCTCGGCCGTCGGTCGTGGCAGTCATTTCACCGGGAGTGACCGAAACCTTCACCCCGTCCACCGCGACACGTCCCTCGCGGGAAACGACCTTACCCTTGATACCGCCGCTCTGAGCGAACGCGGTCAGCGACATCAGGGTAAATACAAAAATTAGTAAACTTTTTATTTTCATATCCTTTCAAGTTAAGGTATTTATTTACCGATGTAGATATAAACGGGGAAGTGGTCGCTGTAACCGCCCTGGAAATTGTTTCCGACGTACGTGCGCAAAGGATAGCCTTTGAACTGCCCCTCCCGCTGGATCATATAGTTACGCTTGAAGACATTCCCGTAGTACTTCGATCCCGGAGCCCGCACCAGACGCAACTCGCCGGGCTTCGCATTGACCAGGTTTTCCGACACTACGATATTGTCGAAGAGATTCCAGGCATCGCCGTAAGCCAGCGTTCCCATACCGGCACGCAGCACGGCGTGGAACGGACTGAAGAAATCGCCCGGCTGAAGATCCTTGACCTTGGGTTTGGCATTCAGCCCCTCCAACATGCTCGGATCGGTCGGATCGTCGTTGAAGTCGCCCATCGCCACGATCTTGGTCGCAGGATTGACCTTCAGGACAGAGTCGGCGATTCGACGCATCTGCTCGCCGACGGCGATACGCTTGAACTCCGAAGCGTCCTTGCCGCCCAGACGCGAAGGCCAGTGAGCCACCATGAAGAAGAACGGTTCGCCGTCGATCGTACCCCACATGGTCGAAATATCGCGGGTTTTGAAATTCGGAAGCGAAGGAATCTGCGTGCGGATCGGTGCGCTACCCTCCAGCTTGAAGACATCGGGACGGTACATAAAAGCGACGTCCACACCGCGAGCTTCGGGAGAGTCGTAGTGCGAAATCCGGTAATTGCCCGGAGCCATCTTCGGCGTAGCGATGATATCTTCGAGCACCGAGCGGTTCTCCACCTCCGATACGCCGATCACGATCGGATAATCCTTATCGATACCGGCAATATCGAAAAGCACCTTTTCGGTATTGCCCAACTTCTTCGCATACTTGACAGAATTCCATTTTTTAGGTCCTTCCGGTGTGAATTCGTCGTCATTGACCTCAGGATCGTTGATCGTATCGAAAAAGTTCTCCAAGTTGTAAAAGACCACCTTGTACGGTTTCTGCGCGAAACAGCAGGCTGCGAACAGTAAGGCCAGTAGTCCTGTAAAAATCAGTCGTTTTTTCATAAGTCAAATTAGTTTTGGATTCCCCATTGGCTCGGAGAGTTTTGTGCCTTTACGGATTCCGCAGCCGACTCGGGAATATTGGGAAAGAACGTAAAGCCGGTCTTCTTTTCAATCTCCGCCACGCTCATGCAAATGGACGCAGGCGGCTGAATATCGCCGTAGCTCTTCTGATCCACCCAAAATCCGATCGTCTTCAATTCATCGGCCGAACAATCCGCGATGCGTTTACCGGTCGTACCGGTGCGCGTGCGAAGCAATACCTTGAAATAATTCGTCGGGACCGGACAAACTTTCCCGTCACGGTCGGTCGTCGTCGTATTGGTATTGGCATAATAGCAACCGGTCACCACATAAAGCGTGTCGTTGCATATCTGCGCACGCACCTTGGCTTCGAGATTGGCCCACATATCCTGGTTGAGCCGGTTGAGCTGCGGCGTCATATTGGTCGCATAAAACGTCTGGAGATTCAACTCCCGCGTAGCCGTACGGTCCGCCGAAGGGAGCTGATGTCCCCGGTCGTAACTGCCCCGATAGGAACCGGCCACGAGGTTGGGCTGCCAGGAATAATCGACCTTCGGATCGTACTGAAAATCGTTGGTACGGTCGATCGATCCTCTGTACACCGAGTGCAGCGGATAAGCTACCCAATGCGCCACGTGCAGCGTCTTGTCGTAACAGAACGAATAGTTGCGCACGGTACGGTTATTGAGTGAAGCGAAGTGGCTGACGTAAATAAAATCCTCATCAGTCTTTTTTTCCGGCAGCTCCGCCCAAGCCGTCGCATGCCCCTCGTCGTAGGGATCGTTGGTCGAAGAGGCCGAAAACTGCGTCAGCACGAGCACCTGCGGCTCTCCGCCGAGAAATTCGAATTCGATGGTCGCCGAACGTTCCCCGCTCCCGGTATTCGCCGTGTAATAGACATCCAGAATATTGCTGATGTTCGAACTCTGTACGATGCCCTCCTTCACGAGGACCGTCGGATCGTTGAGCTTGAACGAGCACCACGCACCTCCGTCCTTGATTTCGGCACGCCATCCGGCGCCGACAGGCCCCGCAATCTGTATGGCGGCCGAACCCTCCGCAGCTCCGACCGTCGAAGAGGTCCGCCATACGGCAGAACCCCAAAAATCGTCCGTATCGTCGCCGCAAGCTACGACAGAGAGCGCAATCATCGTCAGGAACAGCCATTTCCATCCCTTCTCACAATATCTGAACATCGACATCATCGGTAAACTATAAAAAACTATCCGAGAAACCAAACTCTTGGAGGGGATGATCCCTCCAAGAGTCGGTATCCAGCATATTAAAAACTATTTGGTAATCTCGAACGATTCGATATACAAGGCTCCGACCTTATTATTGTCGAGCACAAAGGAATCAGCACCCAAACCGGCCAGATCGTACTCATGTACATACTCTCTGTAACCGCTCTTATCCGTGTATGTTTCCACAGGAGTTTGAGCAGCCCCGGCAACGGTCATCGTATATCCCGGGTTGTAGTAGCTGCCACTCATATTCGGATACGACCGGAAAACGATCTTGATCTTCGACATCCCGTCGATCGGCGTCACGTTTTGCAGCTTCGCCTGTTTAGCCGCATCGGAGTCATTACCCTGCATCTGAATGATCGAGCCGTTGGAAGCGGGCGATTCACAGATTTTCACACCCGTGAACTCGATACCGCCAACGGTCCAACTAACCCAAGTACTGGGCGTAGCGACAACCTGCGAACCGTAACCATTGGTCGGGAGATCCGCATTATCCGCCTTAATATCCGTGATCGAGAACGCAACGACCTCACCGGTTCCTCCGCCGCCGGCACCGAGCAATGTAACAGGCACATCCTTGCTGTTACCGTTAGCCAACGTGATGGTCAGCGTCTGATTAACGGGCTGCGTACCGGTATTCGGATCGGCTTTGACCGTCACGGTCAGGCCATCGACCGTAGCGCTCAGGGGGGGGGTCAGTCCGCTTACGCTAAGTTGGTTGTCACCCTGGTTGATAACAGAAACCGTGAGCGTCTTCTCGCCTCCCGCTGCCTCGAAGGAGAGGCTGGCCGGAGTTACCCCCGTAATCATCGGGGTCGAGCTGTCGCTGAAAGCGGCCACGTCGTCCAGATTGCGCGGAACGAGCTGGGAATTATTCTTATATACGGCAGCCAGACCGGAGATATTACCCGTAGCGGCCTTGTAAGGAACATCGAGGAACACGCTCGGGTTCTTTTCATCGCTCTGCTTGCAGAATACGGTGAAATTGGCTCCATCGGCAGTGAAAGTATGCGAAGAGAGTGCGCTGGCGCTCGCCCAAACACCTGCCTGGGCAACCGACGCATTGGCGATCGTCACGGCCATACCCTGATATTTCGCCAGATCCGCAGCAGCGATCGTCGCCGTGGGAATCGAAGTCACCGTACCGGTCTTCTCGACCTTGCACCAAGTCGCTTCCTTAGCGCCCGTCACTTCGTACATACCACTGTAAACCACCTTGGCAAGTCCTTTATAAAGGGTTACGCGCACCTTGTCACCCTTGTTCAGACCGAGCGTCGAAGGTTCTACCTGACTGCCGTAGAGCGTGATGCCGTTACCGGCCTCCGTCGCATTCTCGGTAGCGAGGATCAGGTTGTTGAAGGTATAGTTGCCGCCGGCCACGTCGTTCATCACTACAGCGTCCAGATAACGATCTGCATTGGCATCCACCGGAGCCTCCGTATCAGTCATCTGTGCGATCAGCTCGGGAATGGTAATGGCCGTAGCCTCACCCGGATCGGGCGGAACCACACCGCCTTCGAGATCGACCTCCTGACCGCCGTTGCCCTCGACGAGTTGTACGTCATCGATTGCGAATACCGACGCCAGATCAGCCGTGAAACGGATCGAAAGCTGGCTGACAGCCTCCTTGAGCGTGAAATCTACGGCGAACTGGACCCAGTAAGGATCGGTCGTATCGCTGCCGCCGATCTTCTCGTAAGTCAGATTGCCCGACCAGTCGGTTCCGTTACCTACGGCAACGTGGAACGATTCGGGTTTGAAAATGTTGTCGTAAGTACCGCCGTTACTCTGCGAATAAGCACCGCCGAAGATGATCCGGTAGTTGGTCTTGCCCGCAGGCATCGTAATAGTGTTGATGTCGAAAGTCGCAGGTGCCGAACCGAAGAAAATCTTGTTCGAGCCCGAAGCACCGTCGTAACCGCCGCTGAGCTTACCGGAAGTACGCACCGATACGTTCGCAGAGGTATAGGTCACCGTCGAATTACCCGTACCGGAAGCATTCTGCCATGCATCGGTCTGATCGAGGAACGGCCATTTATTATCGACCTTCTCGGCAGGCGTCTTGTCGAAATTGTTCTCGTAAATCGCATCGCCGCTCGGATCGGGAGGCACGACACCGCCGCCCGCCAGATCGATCTCCTCGCCGCCGTTACCGGTCATCAGCGTGATATCGTCCAGACGGAACTTCGAAGATGCTTTCGCCTCGAACTTGATGTAAAGCGTCGAAGTCGCATTCTTGAGCGTAAAGTTCTTGGTTGCAAATACCCAGTAAGGATCGACCTGATCACCGTCGTTTACCTCGTAAGACAGCGGAGTATAGTCCGTTCCGTTCGCACTGAGATAAACCACGAAGTTGTCCTTGTTGAAATTATTGTCATTGTTATCACCGTCGTAATACTGTCCGCCGAAAGTCAGCTTCAGATTGGTCTGGTCGGAGGCGAGCGTTATGTCTTTAACCGTAAAGGTTGCCGGAGCCGAGCCGAAGAAGATCACGTTCGGACCCGAAGCACCGTCATAAGCACCCGCACTGCTCTTACCGGAAGCGCGGATCGAAGTATTCACGCCCTCGTAGGAAACCTTCGAAGCCCCCTCGCCGGTGGTGTTCCAACCCGTATAGTCGGCAACCAACGGATACGGGTTCGCAACGGACTCGCTACCTGCGGTTTCGTTGAAGATGAGCGTCGGCGGCACCACTTCGCCCTGAAGCACATTGACATCCTTCTGAATCAATGCACCGTAGGAGTTGTAAACCTCGAAAGTCACCTTGGCCGATTGACCGATGTTCGAAGCGGGTACCGTAACGGTCACGGCAGCGTCGCCCTCGCCTTCGGTAGCCGAAAGGCGCACCCAAGTCTGTTCGTCCTCGACGATAGCACGCCAGGGACGGTTCGTTTCAACGATAAAAGTACCGTTGTACTCATCTGCGGGCTGTCCCTCCGCATCGAACGTCAGGTTCTCCGGCGTGACGTTCAGATAGGGAGCACCCATGTCGTCATTGTCGTCGGTACATCCCGCGAACACCGCTACGGCGAACACGGTCAATGCACTGAAGAGCAATTTCCAAATGCTACTCTTTTTCATAAACAATTAAATTTTAGAGTGATATAAAAATAGGTTAAAAATAACTTCGTTTTATAATACTTTACACAAAGTATTTATTCTTAAACTTTTTGTAAAAATACTATTTTTTCCTGTTTTACCAATGGGTTAAATACTATTTTCATATTACAATGCCATTAAATCGAATATAACAACACAACGGATTTTTATTTCGTATCAAAAACCCCACCAAACCGTATTCTTTCCCGGCAAAATAAACACAAAAGGCGTGCAGTTTTGACCGCACGCCTTTTTTCCGAGAAATACGTCCGGTCAGCGAATCCGGTCGAGCGACCGCACCAGCTTTTCGTCCCGGAAGATCGCCCGCAAAGCCAGCAAGTCGAAAACCAGGCAGACCAACGGGAAAACGAGCGAAATTTTAAGGGTATGGGAGTAAAATTCACTGTCCGCGAAGTAACGGTTGCAAAGGTAGAAATAGATTCCCATCATCGCCCCGGCACCGATGAGGAGCACCAACTCGACGGCACATAACCGGATCTGCACCAGACGGCGCTTGAAAAGGAAAATCGTCACCAACGGCACCAGACAGGCGGCAACCAGAACAACCCCCAGATACACCGTCGGCAGCAACGTGATGCCGGCGGCATCCTTCAGGCCGAAAGCGGTCAGCGTACAAGTGTCCGCCCCAACGGTGAAATCGACCAGCGGCAGCCACAAGGCCAATCCCGTCAGTACGACGACCAGCAACAGATACAGAGTCTGAATACGTTGAATCATATAACTTCTATTTTGTTTATGCGAACCTCTTCGAATCCTGCCGAAAATCGCAGGCTCTGCAAGGTTTATTGATTATCCAATGTTTTTTCGATCAGGTATTTATTACGGTCCGCGGCATTCCGGTCGATCAACTCGCCCAGGAATCCCGCCAGGAATAACTGCACGCCGAGCACGACGGCCAGCAGTGAAAGATAGAAAAGCGGCTGGTCCGTTACGGCCCGCACAGGCAGGTCATGGCACTGTTTATACAACTTGACACCGATCACCCACGCCGTCGTACAGCCGCCGAAAAGGAACATCAACGTTCCCAGGCTGCCGAAAAAGTACATCGGCGAACGACCGAAACGCGAGAGAAACGAAACCGTAATGAGGTCCAGATACCCTTTCACCATCCGCTCCATACCGAATTTCGAATGACCGTACTTGCGGGCGCGATGCTCGACGACCTTCTCGCCGATCCGCTTGAATCCGGCCTGTTTTGCCAGAATCGGAATATAACGATGCATCTCGCCATAGACTTCGATCGCCTTGACCACCCGGCGGCGGTAGGCCTTCAGTCCGCAGTTGAAATCATGCAGTCGGATTCCCGAAACGATGCGGGCCGTCCAGTTGAAAAACTTGCTCGGCCACCGCTTCCCCGCCGGGTCGTGACGCTTCTTTTTCCAGCCCGACACCAGATCGTACCCCTCGTCGAGGACCATATGCCGCAGAGCCGGAATCTCGTCCGGCGAGTCCTGCAAGTCGGCGTCCATCGTGAAAACCACCTCGCCGCGTGCTTCGGCGAAACCGCAATACAGAGCGGCGGATTTGCCGTAGTTGCGAGCGAACTTGACCCCCCGCACCGCCGCAAACCGCTCGTGCAGACTCTCGATCACGCGCCACGAACCATCGCCGGAACCGTCGTCCACCAGGATCACCTCGTAGGACAAACCCTCGCCGCGAGCTACGCGGTCGATCCATTCGACCAGCTCCGGCAGGGACTCTTCCTCGTTGTAAAGCGGAACGACGACCGATATGTCGAGCGTAGCATCCATCGTTCTTCTACTCTTCGGATTGAGGACCGAAAGGCCGGGGTGCACGCGCCAGGATACCGGCCAAAATAAGCCCTAGGACGAGGCCGACGATCAGGTTGCCCCAGATCGAAGCCCATACGGTAGCCAGAATGGAAGGCTCCGGCGCCTCCTGTATGGTTTTCAGCATTTCGGCGAATACGCCCTCCATCGACGCAGGAAGTTTTCCGTCCTCGGCGAACCGGATCAATGCGGAAGTATATCGGTCGATATACTCCGAATATCCGATGAAAACACTGCGATAGAGGTATTCCACCACCCCCTTGATCAGGGCCGACGACAGAATCAGGGCCAGAATGAAACCCAGGCCGCGGCTCAAAGGAAATCCCTGTTCGTGACCGTACTGTTCACGGCGGCGCTTGGCGAAACGGTAAAGCAGCGCGATATAAACGACTGCGGCCAAGATCCACACCAGCCCCATCGTCGAAAACCATCCCGACAACATCAAGGACTGCTCTATAACGAAAGCCACGGACATGACCAGTCCGATGATCGCTCCGTACTTGCAGACCTCGTTCCAGAATTTGAATTTTGTCATTCTTCTTCTATTTTTAGCATATGTTTATTCCCGCAATACACCTTTACCTTCCCGCAAAATCTCCGGCTCACCGCCCGTCAGATCTACGACGGTCGTCGGCACCGCATCGCCCGCACCTCCATCGATCACCAGCTCTACGTCCCGGCCATACCGCTCGTGGATCAACTCCGGATCGGTCATATATTCGGTCTCCTCGTCATCCAGCACGGAAGAGGTCAGCAGCGGAGCTCCCAACCGCTCGACGATGGCCCGAGGAATCGAATTGTCCGGAATACGGATCCCGATGGTACGGCGCCGTTCGAGCGCCTTGTGCGGCATACGCGACGATGCATCCAGCAGGAAGGTGAAAGGCCCCGGCAGATTTTGTTTCAGCAACCGGAACTGGGCGTTATCCACTCGGCAATAGTCGGCAATCCGCCCGAGCGAATCGAACACGACGGAAAACGTCGTGAGATCCTTCCCCTTGATCCGGCGCAGCCGCTCGACGGCCTTCGCCGAACGGATCGAGCAGCCGAAGGCATAGACGCTGTCAGTCGGATAGATCACCACGCCGTCCCTTTCGAGCAGGTTCACCACCCGGTCGATCTCCTTCTCGGAAGGATTCTCGGTATAGATTTTAACCAACATAGGGAGGGCAAATATAGACAAATTATTTAATATTCCGACGATTCAACTCCGCACTATAAGCCCGGGCATTAGCCAGATGTTCGCCGTACGTGCGGGCGAAACTGTGATAACCGTCGAAAGTCGGGCGGGCACAGAAGAAAAGATAGTCGTGGTTCTCGAAGTTCAGCACCCCATTGATCGCAGCGACCGAAGGCATCGCGATCGGCGACGGCGGCAGCCCCTTGTTCAGGTAGGTGTTATACGGCGAAGGGGTTCTCAAGTGCTTGTGCAGAATCCGGCGAAGCGAAAAATCCTGCAACGCATATTTGACCGTCGGATCTGCCTGCAAGGGCATCCCTTTCCGCAGGCGGTTGATATAGACTCCCGCCACACGGGGCATTTCGTCGGCCTTGTTGGTCTCTTCGGTGACGATCGAAGCCAGCGTCATCACCTCGTCCCGGCTCAAACCGCTGCGTCGGCGGGCGGCATCCCGCTCCGGAGTCCAGAAACGGTCGTACTCCTTGCGCATGCGGCGCACGAAATCCTCGGGCGAAACCGTCCAATAAAATTCATAAGTATTGGGGATAAAGATCGAAAAGAGCTGCAGGCTGTCGGTCCCGACCTCCCGGGCGAGCTGCGGGTCGGTCAGCGCCCGCATCAGCTCCGCAGAATCGGCATCGAGCTGGCGGGCCAGCCGCGAAGCGAGGAACGCACGGGTACGGGCATAGTTGAGCGTAACGCGCACGGGCGTCTGCATCCCCAGTTTGAGCATCCGGGCGATTTCGACGACGTTCATTCCGGGTTCCAGTACGTAGTGCCCCGGTTTGAAGGAGCGCTCCAACTCCAGGCGGCCGGCATACCGGTCGAAAGCCCAGTGATGGTCCGTACGGGGACGCAGGGAGTCGAGCAGCCCCGGGTAGTCCGTGCGGGCGCTTATATAAAGGTCGCTCCGCTCCCGGACGGCATCTCCGAAAAACTGAAAGATGAAAACCAAAGCCACCGTTGCCCCGACTGCAACCGCAGCAATAAACACGACAAGCAATCTTTTTTTCGCCGTCATTCTCTTCATTCATTAACTCTCCCCGCACCGCCCTCCGAGACACATCCAGGCAGCCTTTTCGGCATCCGGCTCTCGAAAAACAGCGACAAAATCGCAGATAGTTCCTTTTTTCTTTGCAAAGATACAAAAAATTCGTACTTTTGTGCTGGGGTAAGTCTTATACGACCAGCTCCCACAGACTCCCCCAGGTGAGGAATCAAGCAAGGGTATGTGGTCGTAGCGGTGCGATATAAGTAGCTTACCCTTTTTTTGTGTACCCGCCCATTTCCGGCCGACTTCAAAAACCGTCGATACCAATTCAGGGAACAATCATAAGCAATACCGGGAAATACATATTTCCCGGTATTGCTGTATTCCTTTCGTTTCAGCATCGAATCGAGCAACGAAACCTCTGCGGGACAAATATTATAATACGAATAATATTCAGCGCTGCAAATATCCGACTTACTAAAAATCAATTGATTTTCGGCAAAAAACGATCAGTTGTTAGCCAGCGCGATCGCAGCGATCGCCTCCACCACGACCGGACAGCGCAAGGCGATGCAGGCGTCGTGCCGCCCTTTGACGACGAACTCTTCCATCCGTCCCGTCGCAAAATTGAACGTATATTGTTTCTTCGCGATGCTGGAAGTAGGTTTGACAGCGACGCGGAACACCACGGGATTGCCGTTCGAGATACCGCCGTTGATGCCGCCCGCTCCGTTGGTAGCGGTTTTTCCCTCTCCGTTCACAAAACAGTCGTTATGCTCCGAACCTTTCATACGGGCTGCGGCGAATCCGTCGCCGAACTCGATGCCCCGCACCGCCGGAATCGAAAATGCCAGGTGAGCCAATTGCGATTCGAGCGAATCGAAGAACGGCTCGCCCAATCCGACGGGCACCTTGTCGCAGGTACACTCAATGACCCCGCCTACGGAATCCAACTCCCGGAGCGTGCGGTCAATCAGCTCGTCCCAGAGCGTCGGGGCACCCTCGGCGCCCAATTCCTTCCCCGGCTCGCAATTCAGCCGCTCGCGGGGAATACCGCCCAGCTCG
>UMBP01037234.1_pt1 | contig 14165 bp, 2 predicted proteins | sample 1963991 | NCBI WGS metagenome assembly UMBP01 (sample SAMEA4835944, study PRJEB28245) | human gut metagenome | biome: gut microbiome; material: fecal sample | place: Denmark | collected 2008
ACGTGGTGCTGAGCAAGGGATGGTGGGGGTTTGGGAGGGTTGGGGTGGGGCGAGGGATTATTGTCCTTTTGCGATGGTCGTGGGGATAGAGAGGTTAGGTGCAACGGGAGGGGCAAGCCCGCTCCCCTACAAAAAGTGGGTGGGATAATGCGGATGCGAAACCAACAGAGCGTTCATTAATAGGCAAGGGTGGTGGTGCGGAGCGGTGGGGTAGTGCTTGGTGATATATTTCACCTGACCGGTGGGTGTAGGGTGCGGTTTTTTGTATTATGAGCCGCATTTATGACCGTTTACGCCGTTATAACAACCGTTCGTGCCAAAAAGTTGAAAATTAAAAGCAAATGAGTTATGATATAATTATAAAATTATAAGGGGGAGAAGTATGCTCATCTGCGTTTACGATACCGCAAACGAGGCGGAGATACTGAAAGCGAAAATAACACAAATCGCAACGGCGGCATATCGAAGAATTGCCTACAAGGTATGTCAGAGGTATGAGAGCTTTGTGACGGAGTGTAAGACGGCTGACCTTATAATCGTGCTTGCCGACGGAGCGGACGGTATGGAGGGCGTTATTGCGGCGAAGAATGCCGATAGGGATACGCCTGTCATATGGCTGTCGGACGATGAGGGATTCGGGGCGCAGTCATACAGACTTGGCTGTACCTATTTCCACAAGAAGCCGATACCGCTTGAAAAGCTGAAGGAGGCACTGCATAAGTGCAGGTGCATGGCATAAGCACGGGTAAATCTACAGGAGGAAAAACATGAAGAAAAAATTTGTACGGCTCATAAGTGCGGTGCTGTCTGCGGCAATGACGTTGACGGCTGTACCGTTATCGGCATTTGCCGAGGGCGAGGGACATACGCATGACGGCGAGGGCAATGTCATCACGACACCGCTTGATTTCAGAGAAAAGACGGCGGACGAAAACGGTGCCGGCTGGAGCTGGGATCATGACACAAAGACGCTGACGCTTAACGGAGTGAACATTCAGGCGACAACAGACAGTATGAGCGTCGTAACAGTCCCCGACGGTACGGAGATAGTGCTGAACGGTAACAATACTATCGTACAGACGAACACCGGCGACAGCGATACATACGTTCTCAGTGCCGTAAATACGAATGATGTTAACTGTGACGGCACTATGACGATCAGCGGCGACGGTGTGCTAAATGCAGAGAACCGCTCTACAAGCAGTATGGCACGCTCTCTCGGCGGATCAATAATCCTGAACGGCGGTATTGTAAACGCAACAGGTACTGTAAAGACAAATTCGCTTGAAATACATAATGACGGTGTGCTGAACGCAAATGCGACAACTGCATCTTTTGAGGGTGTGGCTGTCAATGTCAGCGGCGGCATTACTGTTGACGGCAACGGCAGTCTTACTGCAGTAGGTTGTGCTAATGAATCTACGTTAAACAGTGCAATATTGCTTACCAGTAATTTCGGTGACAAAATTTCCGTCAGCGAAAACGGCAGTATTACTGTGCCTGAAGGCAATGCAGCAAGAGTCGGAATATACTACAGCGGAAACAACGGCGACGGAATGGATGCCGAAATAAGCGGCGGTAAGGTCACTGCTTACGGTGCTAAGTATGGCATTTACAAAGTAAACCTTATAATGAGCGGTACAGGCTCGGTATATACTACGGGCGGTTCATACGCTATCGGTCAAACTGTACCGACAATAGACGAGGACGAATTTGTAGTAAAGGGTTCGACCGAGTCCAAGGCTTCAGAAAGCGCTGTAACAGGCGAGGTCAAGCTTAACGGCGGCTATTATGAGATTGACGGAGCGGACGCTAAGACGGTAGTTATAAAGCCTGATACTTCTCCCCGTATAATACTCGGAAAGCAGACAGGAATATTCAAGACGGAAGAGTATGAAATAATTGAAGGCATGGACATGACTGATACCAAGCTCAAGGGTACGGTTTACTTTGATATTACTCTGAAGAATATGAGCGATGAAGAGTTTGCAGACGCAAGAGGCTATTTCGGCGGCGATGAACCCGATTTATTAGCAAGCATAATCAAGACCGATTACGGCTGGGTGTGCATGGTCTGCGATACCGAGTTTTCGACTACATACGACACTGATAATACTCTTACAATAAAGTGCGGAGATATTGTATCCAATACCGTTCAGGTAAAGTCGAATGCAAACCGTTTCAACAAGGTTACACAGGGTGACAACACAAACAGAACGGTTTTCTATACAAACACTTCGCAGGAAGAGAAGGACAATTACAAGCTTGTAAGCACCTATACGGTTGACAGTGAAAGCATAAGCTATAACTGGTACAGTACGAACAGTGCATATAGTGCAGATGAGCTCGGTGCGGCAGTATCCGGAAGCAACGGCGAATTCAAGCTTGCGGATAATATTCCTGCCGGAAATTATGTTCTGTATTGCGATATAACCTATTCAGACGGTGACAGCACAGAAACTGTTACAGAAAAATTTACATTTACATATAAAGAATGTGCACATGAAAACGGTTATTCCGACGGTAAATGCACAAACTGCGGAGCGTTATGTGATCACAGCGATATTGACATTAACACGGGTAAGTGTAACGAGTGTGCGCATCAGTTTGTTGCTACAATCAGCACAGACGGCAATGCGCCGACAGGCTATGACACGCTCGCAGACTGCCTTGACAGCATTACTGCCGAAACCGGAAACTATGTTAAGATCTATCAGGATATCGGCGATGCATCGGCAACTGCAACTTTAGATACTATAGATGTAAAACACAATGTTATGATCGACCTTAACGGTCACAAGCTGAACAATATCAAGCTTGGGGTCAACAAACTTGGGGTCAACAAAGACGTCACGCTTACATTAACCGGCACAGCGGGCAGTTATGTTACGCAGGTGTATGTTCGCAAAGGCGGCGGATCATTCATAATTGACAGCGAAGCAAATGTAGAATTTAATACAATTTTTGTTGAGGACAGTGCACGGCTTGCTGTAAACGATGGCGCAAAAGTAACTACAGAACAGTTGACTGTGATAGCATCCGTGAATGATGACGGAACTACAACGACATCTGTAAAGCTCGCTACGGGAATGAAGTTAGGTGGGCTGACATATCATCGCCAAAACAATTCCGGCGCTCTGAAATTAGGCAATCTTCTTGATGTTACCCGGCAGGCACTGCGACGTGAAGATAACGGCAATTATCTTGATCTTTATAAAGAATATGGAAGTATGGGTTATTCCGTTGCGCTTACTGTTGTTGAGCATACTGACGCTGACCACAAATACGGCAGTGGAACAGGCAAGTGCGAGGAGTGCGGAAAGCCCTGCGAGCATGGCGGTGATATAAACACGGACACCGGCATCTGCTCAATCTGCGGTGCGGTTGTGTCTGTCGCACTCTATACAGACAAGAACGGAAGCTTAAAGTATGTAGATACCGATGAGCTTCACTCTTTACTGAATGAATACAACGGAAGCGGTACGATAAAGCTGTTTAAGGATTATTCTAAACCAAGCGCTCAGTATGACTTATACGGAGAGCTTACAATTGACGTAAACGGACGCCAATTTAAAATCCGGAGTATTACTCCTTGCAAAAGCGGAAAGCTTACGATCAAAAACAGCGGCAATCCGGTTATGCTCGGTTGTAATGTATATCCGACAAACGACGCTTCATACGCCGGCGGTACGCTTATAATAGACGGCGATGTAGTTTTAGACACTTCGATCTATGTATATGATTCGAGTACGGTTATACTGAAAGACGGTACATATACTGCCGGACTTTACGCAAGGGACAGCAAGACATTATATGATATGCTCGGAGAGGGTAAGGCTTTCTTCAAGGCTGACGGAACCCTTTTCAATGCAAGCGTTAAGGAAATATCAAGCAGTGTAACGCTGATAGTCAAAGACCACAGCCATACCTATGTTGACGGCAAGTGCGGCTGCGGATATGTTTGCCCTCACAGCGATGTTAACAGCGAAACGGGTAAGTGTAACGAGTGTGAATATCAGTATGCGGCTGTTATCGTAAAGGATGGGGCTGTAGCTTCCGTTTATGAAGAAAATGAGATGGAAGCGGCTTTTGAAGCGGCTGACAGTGACGCAAACACCGGCTGTACATTAAAAGTATACAAGAATTATGCAGGCAGCTATACAACACTCAGCCGTAAGTTCACGCTGTGGATCGCTGAGGAAGCCAATGTAGGTACGTTAACTGTTTCGGGAGATATAACCGTTACGGGATCGGAAAAAAATAATAGTATTTATGGCGATTTCAATGTAGTGGACGGCGGTAAGCTGACATTTGACAAAAACTGCGGCGCTATGGGAACTGTGTCGGTAGGTGCAGGTACATTTGACTGCTATAGTACAGTTTCTATAACACTCAATATAAACGATGCAAGCAGTGACGTAATTCTTCACGGCGGAGCTTTCAAAACAATATGCTATAACGGCGGCGGGGACAGAGCAAACGCAGAAATACTGACTTTGTTGGCTGAGAACCGTATATTTACGAGGACTTACGGTGAACTGATAGACGGCTCAAAAACACTGTTGAAAGACGGTTTTGCAACAAATGTTATTGTAATACGACATGAAGATCACAGTTACGACAGCACAACGGGTAAGTGTACGATTTGCGGTAAGCGGTGCGGTCATACGGATGTTGACAGCAAAACGGGTGTATGCTCTACCTGCAAATATCAGCTTACTGCGGGCATTTCGAGTGCGGGAACAGCGAAGTATTTCGATAATATAGACGACGCTTTTACTGCGGCATTATCGGCGGAAAACAACGGTTGTACGCTGACATTGTATAAGCACTGCGAGATCACACAGAACGTAGAAATCGGCAATACAACGGTTACTGTCGATGTGAACGGATGTTCACTCGGCGGAGAGGCAGATATAAGTGTAAATAACGGTGGTGTGCTGTACCTTAAGGACAGCAGGAAAAGCACCTACTACGGATGCATAGACGCACCTTTTAGTGTAAACGGCGGTACGCTTATAAACGGTACTGCAGACGGCGGCAGTTCAGCCGCAGATGTACTCAATTTAGTCATTAACAGTGCTAAGCGTGTCGAAATATACGGCGGCATATTTGAGAATGTTTATATTGCACACGCAAGCGGTGTAGCTTTATACGGCGGAAGGTACAACACCATCTGCGGCGAGGAAAGCAACAGCACACCTGTAAACGATCTGCTTGCAAAGGGTTATGCATTTGCGACCGTACAAGAATTCACAACTCTCCCCGAAAGTATAGTTGACGGCAGTGCGAAGACGATCGGCGACGGACTTACAAATGTCATGGTTGTAGCGCATGAGCATAGATACAACGTGGAAACGGGCAAGTGTCCGTGCGGCGTTTGTGCGCTTGCTATATTTACCGAGACAACACAAAGCTCTGAAACTTATACATTTATTGAAAGCGAAACACAGTTTAAAAATATTGCGGAAAATGAGGCTGACGGTGTATTAAAGCTGACCGGCGATGTAGATTGTATTGTTAAGGGCATAATAATAAACGGCAATAAAACGATCGACATGAACGGTCATACGCTGAATGTTTCGGTCGGTACCGAGGAAATAAGCGCAGTAGCGGTTTACGGAAATGTAACCTTTGAAAACAGCGGAAGCAGCCGTGCAGTTATAAACGCCACCGGCGTTTATTCCTATGGAATGGTAACTGTAAACGGAGATATTGAATTCGATACTTTTGCAACATTTGAAGACGGCGACGCTTTGATCAATGCCGGAGTATTCAAGAGCATTTATGTTCAGGGAAGAAGTGTAATTGAAATACTGGGTAGCGGTAAGGCGCTTGCAAGTGAAAGCGGAGAAATACTGAATGCAAGCGTACAACAAATATACAGAGCAGGCGATAATATATTTGTTACGGCTCACCCGAAGCATACATACGATGATCACGGCAACTGCGCTTGCGGATATAAGTGTCTGCATGACGGCGAGGGTCAGGTAAATGAAGACAGCGCCAACAAGGTGTGCAGTGAGTGCGGTGCGAAAATTTACGCAAAGGTAACTACTGCCGACGGAAAGGTAAAGTATTTCGACGACATAACCGAGGGCTTACGGTATGCGGATAAGGCTGAAAACAAGGGCTGTGTTTTCACTCTTGTAACAACCGGTGGACTTGAGAACGATATTACATTGTCAAGCGGTCAGTTTACTATTACCGCGATCGACGACAATTATATCAACGCTTATACACGGAAGATCAATATTAAGGGTGCAGAAATTACTGTTGAGAACTGCGCTTTTAATTGCTTTGTAGGTTTATATAGCGGTTCTCTTACATACCCTGAAGGCTCGACCTCCGTTTGCATTAACGGTATTAGTGTATTTGGCGGTACTTTAAATATCAGTGACGGCGTAAGTGAAAACTTCGGTGCTAATAAATTTACTATATCAGACACTGCAACGGACGCAAAGGTGACTATAGGCGGCGGTATTTACGGTGAGATCAAACTCGGACAGTATACGTTTAAGGATATACTGGCAAGCGGCACTCGCTTAATAAGCGTTGAATACTCGCAGGAGACTGATGAGATAATAGCTACTAATGAATTATTATACAGCATTGTTTCCGAACAAAACACCTTGGGCGTTGATGATGACAAAGACTATCGGTTTGTCAAGTGCGACCATAAGAATGAGGACGGCAGTTATGCCTTTAATGAGGGCGGTATATGCAAATACTGTAACTCTGAGTTTGCCGCAAGCGTAAGCTATACAGCAGACGGCGGCGAAAAGACAGAACTGTTCAGCAATATATGCGACGCTTTTGACAAGGCTAATGAGATAGGTACGGCTACTATAACGCTGTATAAGGATATTACAGACAGCGAACGTACACAGGAGATTACCGTTATGGGCAATGTAACGCTTGAACTGAACGGTAAAACACTGGGTGGTCGTTATGGCATAGTGCGTATATCGGTATCTGACGGTGGCACGCTTACTGTAAACGGCGATGGCAATATGGATACACCTATTTACGTTAATGAAAACTCAAAATTAGTCATTAACGGCGGTGGATACTTCAATTCTGTGTCAGTTAAAAAAGGAGGCAACGCAGAAATAGGCGGCGGCACTATACGAGGTCTGTCCGTTCGCGGTAACGTAAAACTCAGCGGCGGTAAATTCAACGACATCGAGATATTTAACGGCAATCTTGAATCTGTTCTGGCTGACGGTTATGCTTATAAAGTGGACGGCGGTGCATGGCTTTCAATTGCAGAACGTGCAGAGAGCGTTTATAGCAGTTTGAATAACAACGATAAACCGTTGAGTGTAGAAGAAGCGCCGATAAAGAGCGCAAGTATTGCGTGGGTAGGCGAAGAAGCGCCTGTTATATACCGTAACGGAGAGAAATATTTATACGTCAATATTACATACGAATTGGCGGTCGGTTCAAGGGGTGCAACCTATTCGGATTTTGTAAACGGCAATAATCGCATTAAAGATTATAATTTGTACAATAAATATATGGTACACTGTTATGAAATCGGTAAGCTTGCGGCGAAAGACGGCGAGGTTGAATATTACATTGTACTGAAGTGCAACGGATACGAATATAAGTCGAATGTGCTTAAGCTTACACTTGCGACCTGCTCGCACCCTGAGGATAGCTTATTATACGAGAACGACGGTTTTGTAATCTGCGGTATATGTGACGCATTGATAGAAGCCGAGGTAGTAGATGCTGACGGCAAGTCGTTAGGTTATGCGGATATAGAGAGTGCCATAAAGCTGGCACAGGAGAACGAGGGCAGCACTGTAAAGCTGATGTCGGAAGGAGTATCTGAGTCCATTACCGTGACAGGCGGCAGGTTTACTGTTGACTTTAACGGTAAGAAGGTATTTTATCAGTTCGATGTCAACGGCGGTGACGTGACTTTCACTTCTTCGGTAAAACAAGCCGATGTAGAAACTCTGATAAGCAAAATCGAAGTAACCGGAGCGGACGCTAAGGTTACAATTGACGGTAAAATCAAGCTGGGAAGTGTAACATTAACAAGCGGTGCGCTTGCAGTAAACAGTGCCGAGAGTTATATTAAAGAACTGTCAATAAATGGCGGAAAGACTGTTGTAAACGGTGCAAATATTGATGCACTGAAAGCTAACGGCGGAGACACGGTCATCAATTATGTTACAGCCGATTCTTTAAGCGTGAATATCAACGGGTCCGGTAGCATCTCTATCGTAACCGGCGAGTTCGGTAGCACCACTTGCAAAACAGACAGCGGTTATACTTTAGGTATGGCAATTGCGAGTGGAAGCGTAGTTTTCGGCAATAATATAAATGGCTTTACTATTTACACATACGATGCTATTCAGACCATGACAAAAACCGATAGAATTTTTGTTGATAAGTGCGACCATAAGGACGGAAAAGGCAGTTATGTGCTTGACGGAAATCCCTGTCCTTACTGCAATGAGGAAATTGTTGCAACTGTAAGCTATACGGCTGACGGCGGCGAAATGACAGATCTGTTCAGCGATATTTATGACGCTTTTGCCAAGGCTAATGAGGCAGAAAAGGCTACTGTAACGCTGCAGAAGAACATCACGGACGATATTACAGATACGATAGCTGTTACAGGCAATGTTACGCTTGAACTTAACGGTAAAAGGCTCTCACAACCCAGTACTGATGTATGGTATTCCATAGAAGTAACGAGCGGTAAGCTGACCGTTAACGGCAGTGGCTTAATAAAACGTGTTGCCGTTCGCAACGGCAGCAATGCGGAAATCAACGGTGGTACTTTCTCTGACTTCATAATTAAAGACGGCGGTAACGCTGTAATTAAAGGCGGTCAATTCTACAGCTTACAGGTTTCAGGCGAAGGCAGAAACGTAGGACAGCTTCTTGCGGACGGCTATGCCTATAGGAGTATTATCGATTCCGGCATCTGGTCTACTATTGCAGAGCGTGAAAAGCAGGATATAACTAATGTAGAAGTAAAGGAAGCGCCGATAAAGAGCGCAACGGCGACAGCAAATAAGACTGTGCTGTACCGCAACGGCGGAGGTGCACGGCAGATCTCATTTAAATTCAATGTTAAGACAAGCGACGGATACACGGTAAGTGATGCCAATAAGGTCACAGTCGGTTTATATGTCGGCGATACCTTAATAAGAGAGAGCGACTTCGGCGGAAATTCATCTACGTTTGCAAATGCAAGTGAAATTTCCGATACTGACGGCACTGTAAAGGCACATCTTGTTATCAAGCTGAACGGATATGAGTATGTGACGAATGATGTCGAGTTTGAAATAGCGACCTGTACGCATCCGTATGACGCATTAACGACAGACGAGTATGATTACTATTGTTGTTCGTTATGTGATGCCGGCATAAATGCGATACTTGTTAAAACAAACGGCGACAAGGCATGCTATACCGACAATGTGCCCGAAGCATTTGAATCAGCACAGCTTGAGGAGAACAACGGCTGTACATTAGAATTATACAGAGGTGTGAACAGAGACTGTGAGATCACACAGGGCAGCTTTACCGTTTTATTCAAGAAAACGGGAAGTGCATCTGCTGTGATCAAAGTAAGCGGCGGAAATGTCAAGTTCACGGGAGATGACGGCTGTACATTGTCGAAGTATCCGGGAAGCTCTGTGGGATATCTCATAGCTGTAACGGGCGGCACGGTAACGTTTGATAATATAACTATCGACGATGACAGTATCAGCGTAAGCGGCGGCAAGACTGTTATAAACGGCGGTACTTATAATAAGCTGAGCGTCAGCGGAGGTACGGTCACTATAAACAGCGGTACATTCAGCAGCATAGATGTAAGCGCAGAGGGCAAGGCACTGAAAGATCTGCTCGGCGAGAACAAGGCGTTTGCGACAAGCGACGGAAAGCTGTTTGACGCAAGCAAGGTTTCGGAAAGCGATAATTCACTTACGGTAATCGACCACAGCAAGCATGAGTATGACGAAACAGGAAGGTGCGGCTGCGGTTATCAGTGCCCGCATGATGACGTTGATACCAAAGCAGGCGTGTGCAGAGAGTGTAACACAAAGATATACGCTGCAATCACTGTAAAGAGTGAGACCGGAACAACGGTAAAATACTTTACAAAACTTACGGAAGCATTTGAGTTTGCGGCAAAGAACGAAAACAAGGGCTGTACGCTGAAAATGCTCAGAGATTTCTTCGATAGAAATACTGACATTAACGTAAACGGCGGAAAACTTACTGTCGATATGAACGGCTTTGGTGTCTATATCAATAGCTTTAACGGATCCGGAACCCAAATCACTATACGCAGTGACAGTAAGTGTACTTTTGGGGTTGAAAATGGATTTAGCATGGACGGCGGCACTGTTACTTTCTCGGGAGAGGTCAGCGTAGTTTGCCAGAATGTGAAATTAAATGCCACATACTTCTCCTCCTATGTTGAAACGCTGAAAATTGACACGCTGATTTTAGAAGACGGTGTTCTGCTTAAACAGCTGGCAAGTATCACGAATGCTAATATCGCTAATATAGACTGCTCAAGTGAAATTTATCTTTATCAAATTTTAGCGAGCGGCAGCCGTGTCGATTCTCAGCTGTACAGCGCTCTGAAAGCAAACGCTTCGTCAAACTTCGATAACGTAAGAATAATAAGATGCGACCACCCGGACGGTGTGGGCAGAGATAACCGTTGCATATACTGCAATTCATTGATCGCTGCAAGCGTAAGCTATACCGAGAACGGAGCGGAAAAGACAGAATATTTTGTTAAGGAAGATCTGGGAAAGGCGTTTGCCAAGGCAAACAGCGTTGCAAGTGCAACAATAACAATGCTGATGTCTTCCGTTTATGATACAGACTACCTCCCTGTTACAGGTGATGTTACACTTATTGCAAATGGCGATAACGCCATCTTGTATAATACAGTAAAGGTCGCCGATGGCGGTAAGCTGACACTTAGAGGCAACGCCAATATTTTCGCTGTAATTGCCGAGCCGGGCTCCAGGTTGACTGCCGAAGAAGCCACAAGAATCGCATATCTCACCGTAAACGGCGGAGATGTTAAGCTCAGCGGCGGACAATATGATAACATTACGGTAAAAGATGGCAAGATAACAGATATTCTGGCTGACGGCTATGCGTATAAGAAAACAGAGGGCGGTGCATGGCTGACGCTTAAAGAACGTGAGGTGTCGGAAGCAAGCGGTGTTACCGTTGCTAAGGCGCCGATAGTAAAAGCAACGCTTAGCACAGAAATAAACAAGCTGTATCGCAACAGCAACGCAAACCCCACGCTGAAGTTCAACCTTGCTCTTGCTCACGGCTCTAACCTGAACGACTCGTATGTAAGTAAGAGATACGGTATAAACTCCTATGTAAGCGGAGATATAATTTATAGCAGCTTAAGCGCACTTATAAAGGACGCTAAATTGTCGGCAGACGAAATAATTGATAAGGCGGGCGACAGCGATGCTGCCAAGATATACTTCGTAGTTACTACCGGTGACGGCTATGAAATAAAGTCGAACACTGTAAGCATAGACCTTGTTGACTGTGATCATTCTCAGGTGGTCGATCCTACAGCGGACAAGGAAACCGCAGGTAATATTACCGAGCCGACATATTGCGAGATATGCGAGAGCAAGTTCAATGCAAAGATAACAAAGGGCGACGATGTCAGGTATTATAACAATCTTGACGAGGCTGCGAAAGACGCTCAGAAGAGCGAAAACGAGGGCTGTACCTTATATCCGCTTTATAACAAGAACGGATACGGCGGTCAGTTAGTCATAACCGAAGGTAACTTCACGCTCAAGTACGCAGTTCGTACAGCGTTCTCACGTCCGATCATCATAAACGGCAAGGCAAAGCTGACGGTTACGGGACGTTGTGCGGTGACAGCGTTTGAGAATCAAGACGCATTCATAGTGCAGGGCGGTGATGTCACATTTGACGGGCTTGCTACAGGCAGCAATGTGACCATAAACGGCGGAAATGTTACAATGGCCGCAAACAATATAAATTGCCTTACTATACACGGCGGTAATGTATCCATTTCGTCAGGTGGGTTTGCCGAAATCGTAACTACGGTCAGTGATAAGGTGATAGCCGATTATATCGATCACGGCTTCTGGGTACAGGACAGAGGAACAAAAGAGTGGATAGATATATACAGTCTTAATAAGGCAACGGCGTCATCGACAAGCGGTCTTACGGTACGGGTGTGTCCGATGCAGATAATTCAGCCGAGGAATAATGTATATTACACCAACGGCTATTATCCCGGCGACATACCGTCACTTCAAATAAGTGCAGTGCCGTGGTATTCAAACGAGGTTGACGCAAAAGTTGCTTATCAGTGGATCGCCATTGATGAAAACGGCAACGAAACAGAGATAGAGGGCGCTACAGACAGAAAGCTGTCGCTCGAAAATCTCACAACGGGCAGGTACTACTGCCGTCTTACCTACAGCAATGCTGCAACGGCGGGAGTTTCGATGAAGTCGGACGTTGTAACGGCTACGATAACCGAATGTGAGCATTCCGGAGGAGAGGCTACCTGCACCAAAAAGGCAAAGTGTGAAATATGCGGTGCGGAGTATGGCGAACCTCTCGGTCACGACTATGTTGTAATCAAAGTAGTTGAGCCTGACTATCGCAACGAAGGCTACAGCGTATTTGAATGCACAAGATGTAAGGATTCATATATCGGAAACCGTGTTCCCGTAAAGCCTATTCCCGACGTGGAAGAAATAGCGGTTGAAAAGACAACATACAATGAAGTCGATATAAGCTGGAAGAATATAAGCGGTGTTGACGGATTCAATGTCGAATGCTATGTCGGCGATCAGTGGAAGCAGATTAACTGCAGTGCTGACGGCGACAGAGTAGCGGCAAAGCTGAGCGGTCTTTCTGCAGGCCTTAAATATAAGGTAAGGATAGCGGCTTATGCAGGAAGATTCACCGGCAAGTTCAGATGTTTCTATGTCGATACTGTTCCTTCTCCAGTATGGAATATAAATACGGTGAAGGCTACCGATGAAACGGTAAGAATAAGCTGGAGCAGAAACACCAGAGCGGACGGCTACAAGGTAGAGTGGTACATTGATAATCAGTGGTCTGTAAAGACTGTTACCGGCAACAATAATATAGCGGCGGTTATAGACGGACTTTGTGCAGGAACACGATATAAAGTAAGGGTAAGCGCATATAAGGGCGACCTTTACAGCCCGTATACATACGGCTATATCGATACGCTCCCGTCAAAAGTTACGGGTATTACGCAGACAGTAACATCTTCTTCGTTTACGCTTAAATGGGATAAGAACGAAAGTGCAGACGGTTATACTGTTCAGTACTATGCAGACGGTAAGTGGAACGAAAAGTCGCTCGTCGGCAATGACAAAACTACCGTTACAATAGGCTCGCTTAAGGGCTACAAAACCTACAAGGTCAGAATAAAGGCTTATAAGGGTGAGCTTCAGAGTACATTCGACGACATCTATATCACTACCGCTCCGACAAAGGTCGACGGTCTTAAGGTAAAGAGCGCAGTTGACTCAAAGGCAGTAGTTATATGGAATGCGGATGCAACCGCTGACGGATATAACGTAGGATATTATATCGGCGGTAAGTGGGTCGAAAAGGCCATAACCGATAATAAGACAGCAATGGCTGTGCTTGGCGGACTTACTCCTTACAGCACATATAAGGTAAGGGTAAGAGCGTATAAGGACAATCTGTACGGCGATTACAGCTATACTACGGTTACTGCAGTGCTTTCACCGGTAACCAATATCAAGGTTGTATCGGCAAAAAGCAACTCGATAACCGTTAAGTGGGGTAAAAACGCCAGTGCAGACGGATATAAGGTTGAAATTTACAAAGGCGGCAAGTGGGTCAAAAAGACGTTAAAGGGCAGTACGAATGCTACTGTCACTATTGACGGACTCAGGGCCGGAAGCGTGTATAAGGTAAGGATTGCGTCTTATAAGGGTGCAAATACAAGCACTTATACTTATGCAAATGTGAAGACAGCCAAATAAGCTGACAGTAAAAAAAGAGAACACCGGGCGACCGGTGTTCTTTTTTGTGTATCAGATGCGTTTTAGTATAAGAACAAACTGAGCCGTAAGCGAGAGTGCTTACGGCTC
>UMBP01046717.1_pt1 | contig 13896 bp, 9 predicted proteins | sample 1963991 | NCBI WGS metagenome assembly UMBP01 (sample SAMEA4835944, study PRJEB28245) | human gut metagenome | biome: gut microbiome; material: fecal sample | place: Denmark | collected 2008
CAGGGCGGAGCAGGAGCTGATGGGGCTGTACCGCTACGGCAGGACATTCCCGAACAGGATGAGGTTCATCGTGATCTACACCTCCTACATGTACGCCACAAGCTACTATACGGCCTACAATGACTCCACCCTGCCGCAGCTGTGCGATGTCCTGAGTCTGACAACCGGCTCATGCTGGGGACCCGCCCACGAGGTCGGCCACTGCAACCAGACCCGTCCGGGACTCAAGTGGCTGGGCACCACGGAAGTGACGAACAACATAATGTCCGAATATGTCCAGACCACAATCCTCAGGCAGCCTTCAAGGCTTCAGACCGAAGACATGGGAGAGGGACTGCCGAACCGCTACGCCAAAGCCTGGAGGGACATTCTGGCCGCTGGCGCGCCTCATTCCACAGAAGGCGACGTGTTCTGCAAGCTCGTCCCTTTCTGGCAGCTCCAGCTCTACTTCGGAGAGGTTCTGGGGCAGACACCCGAGCTGCGGGAGGACAAAGGAGGGTTCTACCCCGATGTCTTTGAATATGTCAGGACTTCCCCTGACCTCGGAACCGCCGGGGAGCAGCAGACGGAGTTCGTCCTCACCTGCTCCAAGGCCTCGGGACACAATCTGCTGGACTTCTTCACCAAATGGGGATTCCTCACCCCCGTGGACGCGTCGATTGACGACTACGGCTCTGGCAGGATGACAGTGACGGAAAGCAGGATCGAGGAGATCCGCCAAAGGGTCGAGGCGCTGGGGCTTCCTAAGCCGGACTCCCCTATAGAGTATATCACAGACAACAACAAGGGTCTGTTCAAGACGAGGCCGGAGGTGATTCCCGGCTCTGTGTCGGTCAACTCTTCGGGAACCGTCACCCTGACGGACTGGAAGAATGTGGTTGTCTTTGAGGTGAGGGACGCCGACGGCGGTCTGGTCTTCGCCTCCGAGGGCAAGCTCGCCCCGTCCTCCAAGGCGGTCTTCACCATCCCTGGCTGGAATCCATCCTATCGTGTCATGGCGGTCTCCGCCACCGGCGAAAGGACGGAAGTCCGGCCTTGACAGAGAGAGGGTGACTAAAGTCGAAAGACTGATAGCCACCCTCTTTTGCGTACCGTAAGCGGATTGCCGGTACTGCTTAGTAAGCGCTAAAAATTAGTAGGTAAAGATTTGGCAGTATTTTCGAGGATAGATGTCTTTTTGAAAAAGGAGTGTGCCGGTGGCACATGACTGATGAGAAAAGATAGCTAGACCGAAAAGACAATCAAAGATTACCAAGTTATTTTTTTTACAAAACACTTTCAGCCCAATCGGCAGCAGAACCACCCACAGACCTATTATTGATGAATATCCCGCTCCCTATCGCACGACTTTTTCAGGCAAAACGCTATTCCACACAATTCCGTGGCACATTACCATGAAAGCAATTTGTAAAAATAGATCAACCCAAAGGTGGGGAGAAAAACATAATAATGGGAAGAAAATTCCTATATTTTGCGGAAAAGTAGGGAGAAAAATGTCTGTACTCCCTCATCACGTATTCCACGCCGCTTCCTAAAACAGGAATTCCAGCTTCTCCGGGAGGCGGGTGTAGTCGTCGATCCTGATGTAGTCCATGCCGCCGAGACGAATCTGGCTGTCGTTTCCGCCATCGAGGAAATCGTCGCCTACGAAGAGGATCTGGTCGATCGTGTAGCCTTTCTCACCGGCGTAGCGCATCACAGCGTCAAACTTGTTGTACTGCTTCGGAGTGATGTCGAACGAAGTCGTGCCGCCGATGAACACGGAATAGTCCTTGAACAGGTCACGGACCTCCGGGAACATGGCGCGTCTGCGTACCTTGTCCGGATCAAAGGCCAGTTTCGCGGCCTTGTCAGGCTTGGTTCCGAGCAGGCCGAAAGTCACCATGCCCGACTCGTGGAACTCGAGAGGATCGCCCTTGTAGTCGGTGTAGCCGTATTTCTTCCTGAGATATTCACAGGTCTTGAGGAAGAACTTCCTGTCAACCGGAGACTTCTCCTCCCTGACCATCCTGAACTCGCCGTCGATGACACGGCTCTCCTCCATGCCGTAGTTGCCGAGTATGGTGATCGGATAGTTTCCCATCTGCCTGTAGATCCTCGCGCAGTTTCCTCCGCCGGCCATGATGATCTCGTAGCGCTTGGCCAAGGTGTCAAGGACAGCCTTGTTGGCTGCGGTGAGAGGAGTCTTGTGCTGCGTGAGGGTTCCGTCCAAATCAAAGCAGATCAGCTTCTTCTCCTGTTTCCACCTCAGCTCGCGGATCGAGTCCATCAGCCGCTTCATCCCCTGGGGCTGGTCGGAGGAGACATAGGTGACCCCGTGCCTCATGGCGAAATCCGCCAGATCGTAGCTGTTCACCGGCCAGAGGACGGTCTGAAGACCGGCGGCATGGGCCTCATCCAGATAATGGACGGCGTTCATCACCACATTATAGTTATAGGACACGCCGGCGTAGCCTCTGTCCTGAAGCTCCTTCACCGAATATGTCTTCCTGGAGGAGATCGGCACCACCTCCGCTCCCGGATGGAGACGAAGGGTCTCGTCACAGAGATGCTCGCTGAAGGAGATAAAGCAGACCTGATCGAACATGTTCATCTCCTCACACAGTGCGACCACCTTCTCCGCAAGCCGGGTTTCCCTCTGCGGAGTCGGGTGGGACTTGAGCTCAAGGAAAAGCTTCAGGGCGGAAGTCTTCTTCGCCTGGGTGAAATACTCCCTCAACGTAGGAATATGGTCGCCGTTCGGGAGGACGCAGTTCCTGACGGTGAGGAAGTCAAGTTTCTGTACGTCCTTGTGTCTCGTACCGGGAATCATCGGGCCGTGCAGGATCACGAGAGAGTCGTCCGAGGTGAGGTGTACGTCAAGCTCAACCCCCTCGACACCAAGTCTCTGAGCGCCGGCAAGGCTGGTCAAAGTGTTTTCAAAGGATCCCGGATGGGCGTAGAAACCCCTGTGGGACATAATCTTGGTCTGCGCCGGAAGTGCCACGGCGCAAAGCAGTGCAAGGACTGCGGCTGTAAGGAACTTTTTCATGTGGCAAAAATACATATTTTTCGCAACCGTCAAGGGGAACAACAAGAAAAAACTTCATAGAAATCAAAGAAAATTTTGGCTTGACACCCTCCCGAAACGCGCGGGAGAGCATTGTTGAAACCTTTGTGGAAAAAATTGGAAGCAAGTGGAATAAATTGGAAAAATATTCCTAACTTTGTAACCAAGCGTGAAAGGCTAAAGACAATGGTAACATTCATCGGAGAATATTCAGGAAAGATCGACGACAAAGGGAGAGTGGTTTTCCCTTCGCCGTTCAAGTCACTGATGCCTTCCGAGGGAGACCAGAGGCTCGTCGTCAAGAAGGACATCTTTGAGGACTGCCTTGAAATGTACACCTTCGAGGAATGGGAGCGCCAGTCCGAAGAGGTGAAGTCAAAACTGAACATCTTTAATCGTGCTCACGCCGCTTTCTGGAGAGAGTACATGCGCGACAGGGCTGTCGTCGAACCGGACGCGAAACTCGGACGTATCTCTATCCCCAAGAAGCTTTTGGAGTCAATTGGTGTAACGAAAGAGGTAGTCTTCTCGGGCAACGATTACAAGATCGAGATCTGGGCCAAGGAAAAGTACGAGGCAAGCGGGATCTCAAACGAGGAATTCTTGAACATTGCCGGACAGCTGTCTCAGGAGAGATAGGAGGAACCGGAATGTCAGACTACCATACACCAGTAATGCTTGACGAGAGCATCTCCGCTCTTGTTACCAATCCATCAGGAACTTACGCCGATGCCACATTCGGAGGCGGTGGTCACACCGCCGAACTACTTTCACGCTTAAACGAGGACGGTCACGTCATCGCCTTCGATCGTGACAGCGACGCCATAGACAACAGGATCGACGATCCGAGGCTCACATTGGTGCGCGCGGATTTCCGGTTCATCCATAATTTCGTGCTTGACCTGGCACACAAGACCGACGATAAGGCGCTTGGCGCGAAGCTGTCCGGCGGCCTGGACGGCATTCTCGCCGATCTCGGAGTCTCCTCCCACCAGTTCGACACGGCGGAAAGGGGGTTCTCCTTCCGCTATGACGCTCCTCTGGACATGAGGATGAACCGCGAGGGCGGAAAGACAGCCGCCGATGTGGTCAATGAATATTCACAGGAGGATCTCGAAAGGCTGCTCCGCATCTACGGCGAGGTGGACAATGCCCGCAAGGTAGCCCAACTCATCGTCTCGGCAAGAGACAAGCGCGGCATCAGCACCACCGGTGAGCTTGACGAGGCGATCAGGCCCGCTCTTCCGAAATTCGCCGAACACAAGTTCCTTGCGAAAGTCTACCAGGCCCTGCGGATAGAAGTGAATCACGAGATGCGCTCTCTGGAGAAATTCCTCGAAGGGGCGGCGGACACGCTCAGACCGGGAGGAAGGCTTGCCGTGATCACCTACCACTCGCTTGAGGACAGGATGGTCAAGAACTTCATCAAGACCGGAAGGGCCGACGGCAAGGAGGAAAAGGACGTGTTCGGGAATATTCATGCCCCTCTGAAGGCGGTGAACCGCAAGCCGATCCTGCCGCAGGAGAGCGAGATCGCCTCCAACACGAGGGCGAGGAGCGCCAAGCTGAGGATCGCGGAGAAAACAGAAGAGAAAGGAGGGAACAAGGCATGACGGAACTGAGAAAATGGAAGTTCTCCGACATCCTGCTGTGGTTCAGGAACGCGGCTCTGGCCACGATAAAGGGGGAGTTTTTGCTGAGGTTGCACGTCAGCCGCTACTTCATCCACATCATCTACACGTTCTTCTTGTTCTGGGTCAGCATCTGGCTGAGCCTCAAGATAGAGAAGACGCTCACAAGGGTCGAGGAGAACAGGAAGGTGCTGGAGGACGTGGAGATCTACCACGCTCAGAAGACCGTTGAGCTTGCGGGGCTTTCAAGGATGAGCAAGGTGCAGAAGATGCTTGAGGATTCAGGCTCCAGACTGACAATGCCGGATAAACCGGCGGACAAGATAAGCGAATGACAGACATGACGGCAGAGAGACAGAACAAGGCCAAGAAGAAACGGGACAGGATCGGCGTGATACTGTACTGCTTCTATGCCATCGTGCTGGTCGCCGGATTCTTCATCATCGGCAAGATGGTCTGCATCCAGCTGTTCTGGAAGCCGGACAAGGATGTGGCGAGGTTCTTCCTTCCGCCAAGCACCAAGAGCGTCATCGAGCCGGACCGTGGAGCGATCATCGGCTGTGACGGGAAACTGCTGGCGATGTCCACACCGATGTACCAGCTCTACATGGACTGCACGGTGCTCAAGAGCGTTTTCCGCGGCAAGAGCAATCCCGACAGTCTGGAAAGGGACTGGCTGTCAAAGGCGAAGGCTTTCAGCGACGGACTGGCGAAGGAAGTCGGAGGCAGCGCCGGAGACTACTACCGGATGATCGTCACAGGGCGCAAGGACGGCAACAGGTACATGAGACTGACCGCCGACCTTGACAGGGGAGCCCTTCTGCGGCTGCAGAAACTGCCGCTGATGAGGGAGGGACGCTACAAGAGCGGAATCATTGTCAACAAGCGGGATTCCAGGCAGTACCCTTACGGGACCCTGGCAAGACGCACGATAGGGTACGTGAAAGACAACCGCAACTCCAACGGCAACAATCACATAGGCCTTGAGGGGAAATATGACTACGCCCTTCACGGCAAAGAGGGAGAGATCTGGCTCCGTCCGACCGACAACCGGGAGAGGATCCAGAACTACGACAGCACCTACGTCAAGCCGGAAGACGGCCTCAATGTCAGAACCACCCTGAACATCACTCTTCAGGACATCGTTGACAAGGCGATGAGGAAGCAGATGGCGGCCAACCCGAAGATCAACGAGGGGTGCGCCGTGATCATGGACGTGAAGACCGGTGCGATCCGCTCGATGGTGAACCTCACCAAGGATCCCAAGGACAGCAGCCTGAACGAAGTCTACAACATGGCGATCGGATTCGCCGCAGAGCCGGGTTCCGTGTTCAAGGCCACGACGCTGATGACCGTGATAGAGGACGGTTTCGTCAAGTCTCTGGACGACGTGATCCCGATGAACAACGGTGTGATACCGGGCTACCCGCAGGACACGCACATCAAGGGCAACGGAGAGATCTCGGTCCTGCGCGGCTTCGAGATCTCCTCCAACTATGTGTTCCGGTACCTCGCCGTCAAGAACTACAATGACAACCCTAAGAGGTTCCTTGACAAGCTGTACATGTACAAGCTCGGTCAGGCTTTCGATTTTGACCTCAAAGGCCTCAGCGAGCCTTACATTCCTTCACCGGACTCCAAGCAATGGAGCGCGACCGATCTCGGTTCCACGGCCATCGGCTACTCCGTCAAGGAGACACCTCTCCACATCCTGACATTCTACAACGCGATCGCCAACAAGGGAAGGATGATGAAACCTTACCTCGTGGAGAGCATCGAAAAGAACGGTGCCGTCAAGACGAAGAAGGGGCCGAGCGTCCTGAACGCGTCCATCTGCTCGAAGGCCACCGCCGACACGATGCTAAGGGCGATGCGCGCCGTGACATCCGAGGGGACGGCCAAAAGGCTCAAAGGCGCCAAGCTTACGGTGGCAGGAAAGACCGGCACATCAAGGCAGGTGCTTTCCAAAGAGGAGATCGACAAGTACGGGATGTCATCCCCTTATGTGACCAAGGACGGAAGCTACCACAACCTGGCCACATTCGTCGGATTCTTCCCTGCGGAGAATCCGAAATACAGCGCGATAGTCTGCATGAAATCCGATCTGATCAGAGGAAGCCTTTACGGTGGTGTCGGTCCGGCGGCGGTGATGCGGGAAGTAGTTGATGCGATCTATGTACTTGACCCTGAGTGGGGAAACGCAATATCATCCTCGGCAAAAGTTCCACAGATGAAGCTCGACAGGGAGATTCACGAACAAGCCGACACCAAGAATCCGGTGGTACCGGACGTTACAGGACTTGGACTTAAGGACGCGATGTTCATCATCGAGAACAGCGGCCTGAGGTGCAGGTACACAGGAACCGGACACGTCACCTCACAGACTCCTTCCCCGGGAGCCAAAGCGACGGAAGGTTCCGCCATAACACTTACATTGAAATGAGACTGGAAAACATCATAAGGGACGCGGGAGTCATCGAGGTGCGGGGAAACCGTGACCTTGAGATCCTTGATGTCTGCAACGATTCGAGGAAAGTCACCCCGGGAGCCATATTCATCGCCGTGAAAGGTCACGACAGCGACGGACATGCCTTCATCGGGAAAGCCATCGGCTCCGGAGCGGCGGCGATTGTCTACGAAGACGAGGAGGCCATGCGTACCGCTGCCGCAGGACAGCCGGACGCTCCGGTCACCCTTGTCAAGGTGGCCGACTCACGTCACGCCGTGGCGATGATGGCCGCCAATTTCTTCGACAACCCATCCCGCAAGCTCACGCTGGTAGGAATCACCGGCACGAACGGCAAGACGACGACCGTGACACTTCTCTACCGGCTTTTCATGTCGCAAGGGTACAACTGCGGACTTCTCTCCACAATCGCCAACTACGTGGGCACCAAGCGGCTGGAGACGGCCAACACAACCTCCGACCCTATCACCATCAACTCCCTGATGAGCCGGATGGTGGATGCCGGATGCGAGTTCTGCTTCATGGAGGTAAGCTCGATCGGAGTGGAGCAGGAGCGTGTGGCAGGTCTGGAGTTCAAGGTGGGAATATTCTCAAACCTCACCCACGACCATCTGGACTACCACAAGACATTCGCCGAGTACCTTCGCTGCAAGAAACTCTTCTTCGACAACCTTCCGGCCACGGCCACGGCCATCACCAACATCGACGACAGGAACGGCGAGGTCATGGTGCAGAACACCAAGGCAAAGGTTGTAAGATACTCATGCAGAGGCTTGGCCGACCACACATGCCGCATCATGGAGGAGACCTTCGAGGGCATGCTGCTCAGGATTGACGGCCGGGAGACCTGGACCAGACTCATCGGGCAGCACAACGCCTACAACATCCTGGCGATCTACTGCGCCGCGATAGCCGTGGGAGCCGATCCGGAAGAGACTCTTGTGGCCATCAGCAAGCTGGAGTCAGCACCGGGAAGGCTGGAGACGATCAGAGGGCCGAGAGACCTCTCCGTCATCATCGACTACGCCCACACTCCGGACGCGCTGGACAATGTGCTGAAGACCCTCAGGGACATCGACTCCGGAAGGGAACTTGTCTGCCTGTTCGGATGCGGCGGAGACCGTGACAAGACCAAGAGACCGGAAATGGCCAAAGTGGCCGAGGACTACGCCGACAGGATTGTGGTCACATCCGACAACAGCCGCACGGAGAAGACGGAAGACATCCTTGACGACATCCGTAAGGGATTCAGTCCTAAAGGCTTGTCAAAAGCCATCTTCATCGCCGACCGCAAGGAGGCCATCAGGACGGCGATCATGTTCGCCAAAGACGGCGCCGTCATCCTGCTCGCGGGGAAAGGCCACGAGACATATCAGATAATCGGCACGGAGCACCGTCATTTCGACGAGCGCGAGGTGGTCGCCGAAGTGTTCGGAAACATGGTTAATGAATAGGAGGAAACGCGATGATCTACCATCTTTTTGAATATCTCAAAGACTACGACATTCCTGGACAAGGTCTTTTCACCTACCTGTCCTTCAGGGCGATGCTGACCAGCGTCACCGCGATGCTGATCTCGTTTTTCGCGGGCCGCAGGATCATCAGATGGCTTCAGAAAAAACAGATCGGAGAGACCATACGTGACCTCGGACTCGAAGGGCAGATGCAGAAAAAAGGCACTCCGACAATGGGCGGTGTCATCATCATCCTCAGCATCGTGGTCGCCGTCCTGCTGTTCGGCAATCTTAAGAACATCTACACCCAGCTTCTTCTCCTTACAACGATCTGGTGCGGCTCCCTCGGATTCGCCGATGACTACATCAAGGTGTTCAGACACAACAAGGAAGGACTGCATCCCAAGGCTAAACTCATCGGACAGCTCCTTCTTGGGCTTATCATAGCTTTGACCGTCTGCTTCAGCGACGACATTGTCGTCAGGGAGAAGGTGACCGCGCCGCCAGAGGCCACCAACGTGGTGGAACAAGGCAACAGCGAATCACTGAACGTTGATTCCGAGACACTTGTGGCTCAGGATGCAGGATGGAAGATGGAGAATGTCGTCAAGAGTACAAAGACGACCATCCCGCTGGTGAAGGATCACGAGTTCGACTACAAGTGCTTCTCTCCGTTCAAAGGCAAATGGGGATGGTACTGCAAATGGGCGATCTACATGCTGATGATAGTGGTAGTCATCATGGCCTGCTCGAACGGCACTAACCTCACCGACGGCATGGACGGCCTGGCCGCCGGCACAAGCGCGGTCGTCGGCGTGGTGCTGGGCATCTTCGCCTGGCTCGGCGGCAACCTCATCAACTCTGAGTACCTGAACATCATGTACATTCCGGGCAGTGGAGAGATCGCAATATTCATGTCCGCCTTTGTCGGGGCGCTGATGGGGTTCCTATGGTACAACTCCTACCCCGCGCAGGTGTTCATGGGCGACACGGGCAGCCTGACCATCGGAGGCATCATAGGAGTGAGCGCCATACTGATGAGAAAAGAGCTGCTGCTGCCGGTTCTCTGCGGAATCTTCTTCGTCGAGTCCCTCTCGGTCATCATGCAGAGAGGCTACTTCAAGTACACGAAGAAAAAATACGGCGAGGGCAGAAGAATATTCAAGATGACCCCTCTGCACCACCACTACCAGAAGGAAGGCATTCCGGCACTGATCTCCAGACCGGACCACGCCATACCGGAGGCGAAGATCGTGACAAGGTTCTGGCTCATCGGAGTCATCCTGGCCGTCACCACATTGGCATTGTTGAAGATAAGATAAATTTAAGAATATGAGCAGAATTGTAGTTTTGGGAGGCGCTGAGAGCGGAGTCGGAGCCGCTGTTCTCGCTAAGGTGAAAGGATTCGATGTCTTCCTTTCCGACTACGGAAAGATTGCCGACCACTTTGCGGACGAACTCCGCAAATGGGACATCAGCTTCGAGGAAGGTCATCACACTGAGGAACTTATCCTGAACGCCGATGAGGTGGTCAAGAGTCCCGGCATTCCAAGCACCGCCCCGATCATCAAGAAGATCGAGGCGCAGGGAATCCACATCATCTCCGAGATCGAGTTCGCCGGCCGCTATGACACGGCGAAGAAGATCTGCATCACCGGAAGCAACGGCAAGACCACCACGACATCCCTGATCTACTACCTGCTTCAGAACGCCGGACTCAACGTGGGACTCGGCGGCAACATCGGCAAGAGCTACGCCTACCAGGTCGCCACAGAACACTTCGACTACTATGTTCTGGAGATCAGCAGTTTCCAGCTGGACAACTGCTATGATTTCCGTCCAGACATCGCGATCATCACCAACATCACTCCGGATCATCTGGACCGCTACGACTACCAGATGGAAAACTACGTCAAGGCCAAGTTCCGCCTCACGCAGAATCTAAGGCCGGAGGACTGCTTCATCTTCGACTCCGACGACGAGATCACCATCGAGCATCTGAACAAGATCATCCTCTCGGCGAAGCGTCTGCCGTTCAGCCAGAAGACCGAGGTCAGGCAAGGCGCTTTCCTCAAGGACGACAAGATCGTTGTAAAGTACGACAACGACGAATGCGACATATTCCTGAAAGAGCTCGCCCTCGGCGGCAGGCACAACATCTACAACTCGATGGCGGCTGCCCTGGCGGCCAAGGCTTCGGGCATCGACAACAAGACCATCCGTGAGGCCCTGGCGACATTCCAGCCAATCGAACACAGGCTCGAACCCGTGCTGAGCATCAAGGACGTGCTTTACATCAACGACTCCAAGGCCACGAACGTTGACGCGGCTTGGTACGCCCTCGAATGCCAGAAGAGACCGGTTGTCTGGATAGTCGGCGGAACTGACAAGGGCAACGACTACGAGATCCTCAAACCGCTCGTCAAGGAGAAGGTCAAGGCCATCGTGTGCCTGGGTGTTGACAACCGCAAGATCCACGAGGCGTTCGAACAGATCGTCGGGAAGGACAGCATCGTGGACACCAAGTCGGCAGACGAGGCTGTAAAGGCCGCCAGCGGGTTCGCCAAGGCCGGAGACATCGTGCTGCTGAGCCCATGCTGCGCCAGCTTCGACCTGTTCACCTGCTACGAGGACCGCGGAGAGAAATTCAAGGAAGCTGTAAGAAGACTCTAAAAGTTGAATGAATATGGCCGGGGAGACAAAGAAAAAGAAAACCCTCTGGAACTTCGTGGATTCCTTCGAAGGCGACAAGGTGGTGTGGATGATCGTGATGCTGCTCATCCTCCTGTCCATCGTGGCCATATTCTCATCCACCTCACTGCTGGCCCTCCAGCAGAAAACGACCAGGATGGCGATAATCAGCGAGCAACTCGTGCTGACGCTCGGCGGTCTTGCGATCATCCTCATCTGTTGCAGCATCAAGAAGATAGGATTCTTCCGAATCGTCTCGCAGCTGGGCTACGCCGTCTCCATCGGACTGCTTTTGATCCTGGCCCTGCACATCACCGTCGGCCCGGTCAAGGCGCTGTACCTCAACCAAGCCTGGAGAATCGTGTCCGTCCTTGGATTGCAGGTCCACGTGTTCGAGGTCGTGAAGGTGGCCATGATCATGTACCTGGCATGGGCGGTGAACGCCTTCCGCAACGACAGCTTCATGATCGCCAACCATCTGGGAAAGAAGTACCCGCTGTGGAACAAGCCTTTGACCAAGAAAATCGTCTACATCTACGTTCCGATATTCAGTGTCTGCCTCCTTATCATGGTCGGCAGCCTGTCCAGCACGTTGTTCATCGGAGGGATCATGTTCATCACCATCCTGATCGGAGGAATCAGCGTCAAGGAACTCGTCAAGCCGATAGCCATCGGCATAGGTCTGCTCGCCGTCTGCATCTGCATCAACGCGAGCCGGGACGAAGGTCACAAATTGTTCCCGCATCTTGACTCGGCGATCAACAGGGTTGTCGGCGCAGGAATCGATGACAATCTCAGGATAATGAGGGAGAATCCGCAGAACAGCGTCGAGTTCCAGGAAGCGCTCGACAACGTGAAGCAGCCGATAAGCGCGAAGATCGCCATCCACGAGGGAGGGCTGTTCGGCAAGGGCCCCGGACGAAGCACCCAGAGATACGTCGTGCCGATCATGTTCGAGGACTACATGTTCAGTTTCGTGGTGGAGGAGTACGGCCTGCTTGGAGGAATATTCGTGATCATCCTCTACATCAGCCTTTTGGCCAGAGGCTCGATCATCGTAAGGAACTGTGACAACCACTTCGCGAAGACCGCGGTGGCCGGACTCGTCCTGCTCATCACCGGACAGGCGATGATGCACATAGCCGTCAACTGCGACATCGGGCCGCTGACAGGCCAGACGCTTCCGATGATCAGCCACGGCAACTCATCGTTCATAATGTTCAGCCTCGCCTTCGGCATCATCCTGTCCATAAGCAAGATGGCCAAGAGAAAGATCGATAGGGAGGCGGCCAAGGCCGAACCTTTGGTGGACAGGCAGGTCAGGGACGAGATCGGCAGCAGGATGGACGAGCTGGACGAGGCTGAAAGCAGACTCAACGCCCAGGAGGAGGATTTCGGCGGCGTTGACGCGAACATCCCGGTACACGAGAACGACATCCCGGACTACGGGATCGACGATCATAACAATGAATAGAGACATGGAGCATAAAGCATTGAGAGTCATAATCAGCGGAGGCGGGACAGGAGGACACATCTTCCCGGCTGTCTCGATCGCCAACAAGCTGAAGGAACTGAATCCCGAGACCGAGATCCTGTTTGTGGGAGCCGAGGGCAAGATGGAGATGGAGAAGGTGCCGGCGGCAGGCTACAGGATAGTCGGGCTGCCGATCGTCGGACTTCAGCGCCAGCTTAACCTTAAGAACATCCTGAATGACCTGAGCGTGCCGTTCAAGGTGGTCGCCAGCGTGTTCAAGGCCAGAAGGATCATCAAGGAATTCAAGCCTCAGATCGCGATCGGCGTCGGAGGCTATGCGAGCGCTCCCCTGCTCTGGGCGGCCACAGGGATGGGGATCCCGTCCCTCATCCAGGAACAGAACGGATTCGCCGGGCTGACGAACAAGAAACTCGGAGGAAGGGTTCAGAAAATCTGCGTCGCCTACGAAGGGATGGAGCGTTTCTTCCCCGCCGACAAGATCGTCATGACAGGAAATCCGATCAGAGGCATCATAGTCCCGGCGACCAGAGAGATGAAGGAGGCAGGGGTTAAGGAATATGGCCTGGATCCTTCCAGAAAGCACATTTTCGTGGTCGGCGGAAGCCTTGGCAGCAGCAGGTTCAACCAATGCATGAGGAAATGGATCAGCGATGGATGTCCGGGAATCGACGGAGTGGACGTGCTTTGGCAGTGCGGCAAGTACTACAAGAAGGGCGTTGACGAGTTCATGGCGGAGCAGAAAGCCCGGAACCCGGAGATACTAAGGCATGTTCATCACACAGATTTCGTCGGCAGGATGGAACTTGCCTATGCCGCCGCCGACGTTGTGGTCTCCCGTTCCGGCGCCAGCTCTGTGTCAGAACTTTGCGCCGCCCACAAGGCCGTGATCTTCGTGCCGTCACCTAATGTGGCCGAGGATCATCAGACACACAATGCTATGGCTCTTGTCAGGAAAGACGCGGCACTCATCGTCAAGGACGCTGACGCTATGGAGAAGATGATCCCTACAGCCCTGGATCTGCTGAAGGATGAGGCCAGGATAGCCGCGCTCGAAGAGAACGCGGGAAAAATGGCGCTGCCGGACGCGGCGGGTAAAATCGCGGAAGAGG
>UMBP01053221.1_pt1 | contig 13771 bp, 8 predicted proteins | sample 1963991 | NCBI WGS metagenome assembly UMBP01 (sample SAMEA4835944, study PRJEB28245) | human gut metagenome | biome: gut microbiome; material: fecal sample | place: Denmark | collected 2008
AAAGGTCGTGAGGGTGTGCATTTTCGGCAAAGGGGTGTGCATATTTTAATTATTCCTAAAATTAACAAAAAGCCGCAGAAAGCCGACCTTTGACCTGTAATAAGCAAACCACTATACCGTCCCGGTTGCAATCTGCTCGAAAATATGATATAATAACCTCAGACATAAAATCCGCCGAAAGCGGATTTTGCCGTGCTTTGCACGGCTTGCGGAGCACCGCAAGTCTGAGAACATTTTTCCGTCAAATCCTTTTGTCTGTTGACAAAAGCACGGCGTTCCGCCGTGTCGGCTGACGCCGATTTGATTTGTGGTATAATAACATATAATAATTCCGAATTTGCAGGTGAGAAGATGGACGCATACCGTATCGCAATTTGCGATGACGATGATATAATACGAGAAAATTTATGTTCTCTTTGTAGTGATATTTTAACTGATGACAGTGTTGAATATGAGCTTGAGCCTTTTTGTTCGGCTCAAGAGCTTGAAAAACGGCTTAACAGCGAAAACTGCCCCTTTGACCTGCTGATATTGGATATTCAGATGGACGGCATGACGGGTATAGAACTTGCCCGTTCTTTAAGAGAAAAAGGTAATCGGGTGTCAATCATTTTTGTGACAGCGTGTGAGGATTATCTTAGCGAAGGATACGGCGTTCAACCTATTCATTTTCTCTTAAAGCCTGTACGGCGGGAAGCACTGGCAAGTGCGATCCACACTGATCTGAAGCTGAATTACATACCGAAAACCGTTGTGGTTCACATCGGAAATAAACTGGTGCATTTATCTTTTTCGGACATACGATATGTCGAGAGCTATAATCACAGCATAGTAATCCACCAAAGTACATGTAACAGCACCTATTATTTTTCGCTTTCGGATTTTGAAAAACAACTTCCTGCGGGGCAATTTGCCCGCTGTCATAACAGCTATCTTGTGAATTTGAATGAGGTGCGTGAGATCGGTAGAACGGAGCTTTCTCTGCAAAGCGGCGAAACGCTCCCGGTGGGAAGAGCCTATTATAAAGCCTTTCAAAGCGCATTTGTGCGATATATAAATCAATAACAAAGAGGTCACCGCTTATATTCGGCGGTGACCTCTTAATATTTATTTTTTAGGCAGCTTAAGTGCTGTCTGCACGGTAAAGATCCGATCCTCCGAGGTGAATATATCCAGAATGCTGTGATAGCGAACGGCGACGGCGTTCATCAGCTTTAAGCCGAAGCCGTGGGTTTCGGCATCATTTTTGGTTGTGAGATAGTTGCCGTCTGCGTCTTGTCTACGCTTTCCGGAATATGAATTCTCACACTTGACGGCAAGAAAGCCGTTCTTTGTTTCAATTTGAAAGCGGACAAACCGTTTTCCGTCGGTAACCTCCGCGGCGGCTTCCAACGCATTATCAAGCATATTCATCAAAAGCTCGCATAAATCGCTTTCGGCAACAGTCAGCTGCGGCGGAACAGAAACCAGCACATCAAAGCTGATGTCAGACTGTGCCGCACGGTAAGCGGCGTCCTGCAAGATCGTATTGACCGTGAAATTTTCGGTAAACTGCGTTTGTGCCAGATGATCGTTTTGCTGTTTTATATCTCCGATCAGCTCCCCCAGCGTCTTATAATCGCCCTTCTGATACAGCGCATCAAGGGCGATTATTTTATGCTTCATTTCATGGCGAATGGCGGCGCTGTCGGTCACCTTGCTTTCTATCGCATGATAGCTGTTCATGATAAGCTCGTTGCGCAGACGGAGCGTTTTGGCTTCCATCTGCTGCGAAATGATCGAACGTGTTACGGCATAGGCGGAGATGACCGCACATACGGCGACTGTCCAGACGGTGATCCAATACAGAAGTCCTGAATAATCATAAAACTCCGTGACATCTGAGATCAGCCTGCCGATATATTTTGAAAGGCGGCTGTTTGTGAAAAACGATACCATGTATGCGACAGCCAATGTAACGGCACTTACGGCGGCGGAAACCCCAAAGTATTTCCAGAATTTACGTTGTCTGTTCATCACAAGATATACTATCAAAAGCACAAGCAACAGAATGCCTATTTCCTGCCGATTAAGGAAATCGACCAATCCGTCATCGAGAAAATGATGTCCCATTCCTTTGGTGATCCATTGCATCGTAAGCCCCACAGAGGCAAGGAAAAGCGGTATCAGACTCCAATCCGTATTTTTGCGCGCAATTCCCAAAAGAAACAGACCTGCGATCATCAGCGATATGAAAGCGGTCGCACCTGCAGGAATGCTGTAATAATTCGCGTAGGCGTAGCTTTCGATTGCTTCCGCATCTACAGGCACAAAGCGCGGAAAAGGCGGGAAAATAATGCTTGTCGTGTCGGTCACCGTGCCGATAACGGTAAGCTTACATTCGGTATCGAGCGGCAGCGGAATAATCGCCTGGGTCTGCCCTGCCGCTCCCTCGGGCACAAGAGTTTCGGACTGCCACACCGCTTTTTCGTCTATGCTGACCGTCAGATCCATTCCTGCCGTTTCAAATACCAGATTACCGTATTTGCTGTTTGCGGGAATGACTGTTTCAAGCCGAAACCTGTCGCCTGTTTCAGGTGGTACGGAATAGTCAAGCTCGGTGAGCGAATCATCTTGTCCGATTTTGACGGCAGTTTGCCAGTCTATATATTGTATAGATGTATCAAGCTTAGTGAAATTCTGCAAAAACCATATCATTCCGATGCAAAGGATCGGAAACAGTGCCGTGCATATCCACCGTAAAGATTTTTGTATATTGTTCTCCATTATGACGAGAAACCTCCCGTTTACAGTAAAATTCATTGTGCCGATTGTCCGTATACTATTTTACATTAAAATCCGTCGTTTGACAAGCGATATTTTATCTGTGTAATTCTCTGCGACGTAAACGACAACAATACAGCGTAAACGACACGCCCGAAATCTCCGCATTATGATATAATATTTAATAAGAGCTATATGACTCATTTTTTTATTTTCTATTCTGCCGCTGTATGCGGTAAACCCGATTTTGAAGGAGTATGAACTATGAACAAGAAATTCATTTTTCGACGAGCGATAAGTGCGGTGCTGGCTGTTGCGATGATAGCCGCAAGTCTGCCGTTTTCGTCATTTGCCGAGGACGGCTCGGACAGTCCGACCTTTTCATCGGATGCGGCAAATTCGCTGATGAAAAACACCGTCCCTGCCGGGTACGACAAGACGACTAACCCCTACGGCTACGATGTTGACCACCCGTTTGCGATGGTGGAGCAAAACGAGCTTTTTTATTTGCAAACCACCGCATCATCGGTCAACGGAAAAATTGCCGATGTGGGAACGGCGGAAAGCCTGCTAAGCTTTATATCAAATAACAACACCGCATCGGACGGCTCTCTGCCGGACTTGAGCTTGTCCAGTAGTATTCAACAGCTTTCGTTTATACAGTCGGTAGCATTTGACCCTACAGGTTCTGGAAGAAAAGACTATGTTGTCTATGTCGGGGTTCACAGAACACGCAAACAAGTTTATGCCATTTTGTCCAATGCTGTAACGGGTAAGCAGTGCGGCACCTATATTATTAATTTTCCCCTCGACTGGATCGCAGATTCCGACGGAGACTTTCAGGTCAACGGCTATGAGACAAACGCACTTCTTGATGTCGTCGCCGGCGACTTCGATAATGATGGCAAGGAAACCGTTATTGTCTATGTACCCGGCACAAAAAAGTCGGCAACATGGGTTACTACCGACCTTTACCAAGATATAAATAATGTCGGTAGTCTCCTCTGGGAATTGCGTTACGATGCTGACGGCAATAAGTTGACTAGTAATCACAATAATACAACCACAGGTGATGGCAGATCTTTGGGCTATGACCTGCTTCACGACCTCTATATTGAGACATACCAAAGCGGAAAATCGGTAAAAGGTGCAAGAAACGACAGCATCGGCGGCTCAAAACAAGATACATTGTATAACGCCATGCACAAGCTGAGCGTAAAAATGGTGGTCGGTGATTTCAACGGCGACAATATAGATGACCTTGCCGTGCTTTCGTATTTCCATGTAAACTGCATAACGAGCGACAACAAAAATGTATACCGCCCGCAGGTAAAAATTAAATACGGCGGCACTATGCCGAAGGAAGGCTCTTTTATCGATCAGAAAGCAGATGAATCTTTCTATGTCTGCCCCGAGGGCAAGCTCTCCGATGGAGAAGTACAGTCGTCAAGTAGTATGAACGCCTGCAATATAACGGCAGGTGACATCAACAATGACGGTTACGACGACCTTGTTGTTGCAGGTATTAAGGCTGAAATCGAAGGTTACGGTGAAACAGATGAAAGCTATCTTGCCTATACAACGCTTCTGAACAACAAAAACAATGGCTTTATTCAATCTGATTACAAAACCATGTCAACAAACGAGTGGACATATAAAAGCACCGATGGCGAAGACATTGTTTCTCCTTTAGCGGTGGAGGCGGTTGCTTATAACGGAGCCAGTGCCGCAGATTTTATCTTTATCAACGGCACGCTGTATACATACAACACCGCTACCGGCGAATTAAACACGGTTGCCTCCCAGGGCTATAAAATGAGCGGCTTTCAATTTGACGGTGCGCTCGGCGGGTACGAAGAATTCATCCGCTCGGTTGCTGTAGGTAATTTTGACGGCAACAATGCCGGCAGAGAGCAAATCGTATTTGTGACTTCCTGCCGGGACGGAGACGATACTTATTCTTTCAAAAAAGGTTTGATTTCCGCCACTTATAACGATACTGCCGCCGATTACGGCGCGGCTACCGGCTTTAAAACAACACTCTCCGATTGGGGTCCGAACAAAGCAGACGGCGGTTATAAGGGCGGCGGTGCACAGGTACTGCTGACTGCCTGCGACCGTGACCAGGACGGCGTTATCGCACGATATAAGGGCGTGAGCTACGCCTACAGCGACCCCGAGGTCAAGGCAGTTATGCAGGCGGCGCCCTACTTTGCGGCACTGGGCGATTCGGCAAATAACGAGACCGACTATACCATAACCGAAAGCTACGAGCTGGAGCAGTCCTCTTCAAAAAATGTTTCCTACAGCGTGGGTATGTCCTACAGCTACGGCGGACTGTTTGCGCCTTTTGAGTTGGAGATCTCTGCCGGCTATTCTCTTGAATGGAGCAAGAGCTTTTCCGAAGCACTGGAAACCGAATACGCCATGACCGTCAAGGCGCAGGCGTATAATACGGCACTCGTTGCAAGAACGCCGGTATTCATTTACTGCTATGAGGTGCTGGATGAAAACGGCAAGTGGTCGGACGAAACGGCAATAAGCCTGTCTATCCCACAGCAACCGGTGTATCAGCAGATGAGCATTGACGACTACAACAGCTTTGCTGAAGAATACAACTCCTATATGGAGAAAAAGGGCAATCGCGCCATCACTAAGGAGTCGGATAAGACCTCAAAAGACGAAGCCTGCTATTATCCCCTTGAGCAGATCAACGAAGAGGAAAACTGGCTGAACGGCAACGAGGGCAACCCTTATATGTACAATCAGCTGGGCTGGGGCGCATACAGTGCACTCGGCGCTCAGCAGCTCAGCCAGAACACTATCCGTCTGGGCTATGCGGGAGGTCTGAATGAGGTTTCCTATTCAAAGAGCAATATCAAATCGGTTTCTGAGGAGATTTCTCACGGATTTTACTTCAACTTCTCCATCAGCTTCGGTGTATTCGGCGATGGTATACTATTCTCGCATGATGTTGGTTTTGAAACCAGTCTGAGCTACAGCAACGGTTCGGGCGTTTCGACCACGAAAACCTCCTCGCAGGGGTGCATCGGTGCAGTCAATGATATTGACGGTCCTGCTCTTGCCGAGGAGGGAATCCCCGCAAGCATTTACACGCAGTACACATTCGACTGGACGCTGGGACAGTGGTTCCGTCACCTCTACGGTGAGGAAGGCAACAAGACTGTCTTTATCGGCTACAGCCTGTCAAATGTCAGCACACCCGCTCCTGCGGTAGATGATCTGGAAGCTGAACTGTTCGCAGATGATGCAGTGCGCCTTACATGGTCTCAGCCCGACAAGACTCCCGGTTGGCCGGAGGTAGAGGGCTACTATGTGTACAGCATTGAAAACGGCGAGTATACGAAAATTTCCGATCTGCTCTCCGCCGACACGACCTCCTATGACATTGAAAACATGAAAACCAACACCGACTTTAGCTTTGTTGTTACCTCCGTTTGCAAGGTGGACTGTAAAGAAAAGGAAAGCACATGGTCGAATATCGCCGAGGTTACAACGGCAAAGAAAGACTATAATGTCAACTACTCTGTCGATAACGAAGATGCCGCCGACATCAAGGTGCGCCATCTCGGTAATGTTGAGATCAAGTCGGGAGATGAGATAAGCGAGAGCGAGATCATCAAGGTAAAGGTCACCCCGAAGAGCAAACTGTATGAGCTTGTATCCATGACACTTAACAACGGCGGAGAAACAATGGTATTCACGCCGGAAGCAGACGGAACTATCGAATGTGCCTTTACCCTGAACGGTGAAGCAAATATTCAGGTTTCGACCAAGCGTGCGGTAACTTCCGCTCAGGTCACATTTACCGATACATATACGGCGGACGGCGCGGTAATAGGTACGGTCAGTGCGACAGTGGGAGATGCTCCGCTGAGCGCTCCCGGCGGCACAGTCACCGATGATGTAACATTTGCCGCAGTACCGGAAAGCGGCTACGGACTTAAATCGTGGAAGATCACCGATGCGGATAACAATACCGTAACCATAGATGCCGCAGGCTCAGACACCTATACGCTGAGATTGGCATCGGAAGAATACACTGTTGAAGCAGAATTTGCTTCTCTTTCCGAGATCGGCAAGCAGGTAAAGGTAAATATCCCCGCAGAGGGCGGTACAATAGAGATCACCGACGCAAACGGCAATATTATAGAACTGAATGACAACAACAGCGTGTATGTTCCTGTTGATTGTGAACTGACATTCACTGTCAAAGCTGACGCAGACTGCAAGTTCCGTGCATGGACAGGCGACGCCGAGGGTCAAAGCGGCGAAAGCTTCACTATGACTATTACAAAGGACACTGAGATCGGTGCAGAATTTGATGTTCCTGTCCGTCTGACGCTGACCTATTCTGCCGCAAGCGGCGATCAGACAGGCGCAGTGGCAACTAAGCAGGGTTATCAGTCGGGTACGGGTGTTATTGTCGGCACAAAAATTGTTCTTACCGCACAGGCGGCAGAAAATTACAGAGTGCAGAAGCTCGTCATTACCCGTGACGACAAGGTCGACACCGTAACGACAGATGATAAGCTGTACAGTCAGTACGACTATGAAATCGTTATGGATACCAAAACCGACATTCAGGTGTATTTCACCGAAATCGAGCAATATACTGTTACAATAGACAGTATCCAAAATGCCGATATGACTGTTAAAAACGGAAACGAAGATTTTGTAAGCGGTAATACCATTCGCTACGGAGATGAGATCACCGTTACAGTAAAGCCGAATGAAAACTACCGCCTTGCAGACACGGCTTTGTGGATCGACAACAACGACGGCAGTTATACCTATAAGACAGGTGCTGTCAAGGCAAATACAAATATCTCGGTAAAAATCGAGAAGATACCGGAATATACGGTTACATTCCCCACAACTATTGAGGGCTGTATCCTTTCGGTTAAAAACGGTAAAGAAAAAATCTCTAGCGGCGATAAGCTCCTTGAGGGAACACAGCTTACAGCAACCGTGACACTTGACCCGACCTTTATTCTCAAGGGCTGGTACATCGGCGGCGAACTGCTTTCCGAAACAAACAAAAACGAAATAACATTTACTGTAGACAGCGATATACTCCTTACTGTCATAGTGACAGATGTAAAGGGCGATACAGGTGACACCGGAGTCGGTGTAAAATCCGTTGTCATTGACGAAGACGGAAAACTGATCATTACTCTGACCGATGACTCTGTACTTGATCTCGGAAAAGTAACAGGAGAAAAAGGCGATGCCGGCATAGGCGTTAAATCGGTAGCGATAGATGATGACGGAAACCTCATAATCACTCTGACTGACGATACAGTATATAACCTTGGTAAGGTCACCGAGGCTAAGGGCGACAAAGGCGACAAAGGCGACAAGGGTGACAAGGGTGACAAGGGTGATACCGGCGCTACAGGCGTAGGCGTTAAGTCGGTAACTATCGACGAGGACGGAAATCTTATTATCACCCTGACCGACGACACTGTGCATAATGCAGGCAAGGTAAACGCAAGCAACGGTGAAAACGGTAGAAACGGTGCTGACGGAGTCGGCATTGAGAATGCTGTTGTTGACGAAAACGGCAACCTTATCATTACACTGTCAGACGGTACTGTACACAACCTCGGCAAAGTCACCGGAGAAAAAGGTGACGCAGGAAAGGACGGTCAAGACGGTTCAAACGGCAACGGAATACAATCGGCTGAAATTGATGCCGACGGCAATCTGATTATCACGTTTACCGATGGCGTTGTTACCAATCTCGGTAAAATCGTCGGCACTGACGGCAAGAACGGTACGGACGGAAAAGACGGTAAGGACGGCGTTGACGGAAAGAACGGTATCGGAATCAAGGGCTGCCGCATTGATGACAACGGCAACCTGATTCTGACACTGACTGACAATACGACGTTGGACGCGGGCAATATTTCCGCTATCAGCGACAACGTTAATGTTTCCAAGCCGCTTGCAACCGCGGCAGTATCCGTTGCAGGCACTTCTCTGCTCTGGAATGTCGTGAGCGTTGCAATCAGTATCATAAGAAAGAAAAAATTGGTCTGAGCGTAATTGAGGCTTCCGGTGAAGCAGTGCATCGTGTACGATAAGAAAATATGAAGGAACACCGCCGCACAGAGAGTAGCTTCTCTATGCGGCGGTGTTTACTGTTTGATTTTATTGAGATGGCATTGATTTTTAGTAGAGCGATCGTTTTATTGCCTCACTTTAACCTTAGTACCATTGTAGAATACAAAGGTTATCTCGCTGTTCCTGTGGACTATTGCTTTCTCTACCATCACAGTCCATAAAGTGTCGTTCCACTCGCTCAATACGGTCGGCTGTTTTTTCAGAGTTCTTATGTAAAGCGCTACAGCCTTATCTTTTTGACTGCGGAGGGTACGGAGGTTTTGCAGGCGTGCCAGTTCTGCAGCCGCTGTTTCGTACCTTTTGGTAAGTGATTCATACTTTTTCAAGTACGCTTCCTGCGATTGTGCGGTGACTGCATTATCCTTAACTGCAGCCTTGACAAGTTCGGCAACAATCTGCGTTTCCTCAAGGTGACGCTCAATATCGGCGTCTAGTGACTTGAAATCGGTCAGCTTTTTGCGCATCAGTTCGCAGTCCTCAATGATTTGCTTTCTATTTCCCATCATCTGGTTATAGGCTTTTATGAAGAGCTGCTGTACGGTTTCCGTATCCACAGTTGGCGTCAGACAACGTTCACCGCCTTTGAATTTATTGTTGCACTGCCAAACAGTGCGACGGTAGCGGTCGGTGGAATGCCAGACCTTTGAGCCGAAGAACCCGCCGCAGTCCTCGCAAACCAGCTTTGCAGAGAGTACGCTTTTTCCGCTGTATGCGTTGCCGAGTGCTTTTCGTCTGGCAAATTCAGCTTGGACGTGATTCCATTCATCAGGTTCAATAATGGCGGGGTGGCTGCCCTCAACATAATACTGCGGCACCTCGCCTTCATTTAGCTTTGTTTTCTTTTGCAGAAAATCTACTGTAAAAGACTTTTGGAGAAGTGCGTCACCCTTGTATTTTTCATTTGTCAGAATACTGGTAACTGTGGTTTTGCTCCACTTTGCCTTACCGCTTGGTGACGGTATTTCCAAGTCCTCAAGATACCTGCAAATTCCTGCTTGGGTTTTGCCGTCAAGAAATAATCTGTAAATCAGCCGAACAACGACGGCTTCTTCCTCGACAATGGCAGGCCGTCCGTCCTCGCCCTTTTTATAACCGAGGAAATGCTTATATGCCAAATGAATCTTGCCGTCAGCGAAGCTCTTGCGCTGACCCCACGTAATGTTTTCGGAAATACTGCGGCTTTCTTCCTGCGCCAGTGAGGACATTATGGTTATGAGCAGTTCGCCCTTGCCGTCGAAGGTGTAAATACCCTCCTTTTCAAAATAACACTCAACGCCGTTTTCTTTCAGCTTTCGGATAGTTACAAGGCTGTCAACCGTGTTTCGAGCAAATCTGCTGACCGACTTTGTAACAATAAGGTCGATTTTACCCGCCAATGCGTCCGCTATCATCTCCTTGAAACCTTCGCGGCGCTTGGTATTTGTGCCGGAAATTCCTTCATCGGTATAGACCCTTACGAAATCCCACTCCGGCTTTGACTGAATGTATCGGGTGTAGTAGTCCACCTGCGCTTCATAGCTTGTGAACTGCTCATCACTGTCAGTTGAAACTCGGGCATATCCGGCAACACGCCTTTTCTGCACGGATGCCTTTGGCAGATGCGTCAAGGAATTTACAGTCGCCGGTATCATCGTAACTTTAGGCATTATGCTTGCTCCTTTCTAATGTTTTCTGACGGGCGGCTTCTTTCATCTCGTCCGTCCAACTTTGACTGCGTGAGCGGTCTTTCCAAATTCGAGTAATTTCCGAACCGTCCTTGAAATAGAAAATCAGGGTATTATCATTGCAGACGCGAATATGCTGAATTCGGTGGCAAAGCCACTCGTGAGTAAAATCATTCTGACCCAGGACATCAGCAGTGACTTGCTGTAGAGTAGACTCCGGTATCTGCTTAGACGCACAAGCTGCTTTACCAAGTGAATTGTATGTTCCGCACACCCAGACCGCTCCCGTTTTTGTGATCTTTCGGCGATAGTTTTTGCCGCAGTTATCGCACACCATAAGGCTTGAAAAGGGATATGTTTTCTTTGGCACAGACTTCTTGTTAAACCGAGCCGCCCGCCTTGACTTTTCCTCTTGAACAGCTTGAAAAGTTTTTTCGTCAACAATGGCTTCGTGGCTTTCTTCAGCAAGATACTTCGGAAGTTCGCCGTTATTGAAGATTTTCCGTTTAGTGATATGGTTTTCACGGAATGTCTTTTGCAGCAAAAGATTACCCGTATAGGTGTGATTGCTGAGTATTCGTGAAACTGCGGACTGATTCCATTTACCGCCAAACCGTGACGGAACACCCTCCTCATTCAAGCGTTTTGCAATAAGCTGGTAGCCGCTGCCCGAAAGGTATTCATTATAAATACGGCGGACGATTTCGGCTTCCCTCGGAACAATAACATAATGCTCGTTTTCCATACGATACCCCATTAAAGTCCTATCCCAGGGAATACCGGATTCAAAACTACGCTTGATTCGCCACTTCTGATTTTCGCTTGCCGAGCGGCTTTCTTCCTGTGCGTATGAAGCAAGAATCGTCATCATCAATTCTCCGTCACCGCTAATTGTGTGAATATTCTGCTCCTCAAAATAAATATCCACCCCCAGAGCTTTGAACTCACGAACTGTCTGTAGCAAAGTGACTGTGTTTCGTGCAAAGCGGGAGATGGATTTTGTAATCACCATATCAATTTTACCGGCACGGCAGTCTGCGACCAAATTCTGAAAACCTGCTCTTGAATCCTTGGTGCCTGTCTTGGCTTCGTCGGAATATACACCCGTATAGAGCCAGTCACCGTGGTTTTGAATGAGGTCGCTGTAATAGCTGACCTGTGCTGAGAGCGAATGGAGCATAGCGTCCTTACCGCTCGACACACGAGCATAGGCGGCTACTCTTTTTTTCTTTCCAGCTTTGGCGGTTTTGATACGATGGTTATTTTTCCTGACATAACGTCACCTCCTTATAGTGTGACATATTACCTCTAAAGCCATCATATATCAAGTCCATTCCGCAATATAAACTACACGAAGATATACCGTATTTTTCGTTCATAATTGTATCAATATCGGCGTAATCTTCCGGGGTTATAATCCCCATCGACAGCATTCGTTTTGCCTGGAGCATGGAAGCAAGGTAGCTTTCCAACCGATTTCTGTAATTGTCACTCATCAGAAGTATGCCCCTTTCTGAAACGGTCTGTTATGTAGCAGGCATGAGAACAGTATTTTCTGTGATTGTTTCCGTAAGCTGTGAAATGACGTCCGCAGCAGGCACAGGTATATTCATAATTTGCTTTTCGGTTGACGCAATCCCTGTGTTCATTCCACCATGTATTTCGACAGGAATCGGAGCAGAACTTTTTCGGTTTCTGCTTAGCAATGTTTTTTATCAGCTTTCCGCACTGTTTACAGGCCACGGCATTCTTTGATTTGTCACCCAGACCGTTGCGGCGGCAGAATGAGCGCACCGTATTATCTGATATGTCGAGTGCTTTTCCTATTTTAATATAACCGACGCCTTGTAAGCGCATTGTTCGTATTTGTTCTTTTTGCTGATTTGTCATTGAGCTTTCCTCCAATCCTAGGGATTACCTCAATATCTACTGGAGAAAAAATAGTCATCCGGTCCGAAAAAAATAATGCCCACCAAGGAAATCAATCCAAGGTGGGCATTATCACTGTAGTTGTTAAGTTTTATCTGAGCATTTCATTTACACGTTTCTGCACCTCCGAATAATCATACCCGGCTTCAGTCAACTTTTCCTTTCGTTCGGCTCCATTCCCCCACAGACCCGCAATAACCTCAACTGCAATCTCATCGGTAGTTTTCCTGTATAGCTTTTCATTTACTCTTTTCTGAATCGTATTGTAGTCGTATCCTGCGGCGGTCAGTAATCTATAACGCTCTGCACCGTTATCCCACTTGCCTTCAAGCACCTCGTCAGCAAGCTGATCTATGGTTTTCTTGACAGGATTTTTCTTGCCGTAATCGGTAAAGCAGATATCACCGTCTACATCATAACCGCTTATTCTGTCAAGTCCCCACTGCCACATAGTCTGACCATAGTTGTTCTTTGACGGGCAGTCGGGGCTGTTAGTCCAGTGAGCAAGCCATATGTCGTACTTGCCGACAATTCTGCTCTTGTCGTAATAGTTCTCCATAAAGGACGGATTTACATAAACTCCGGGCTTGAATCCCGCCTGTCTTATCTTTTCACAGAAAGCAATTGCCATCTTTGTGCGTGTGTCCGTATTCAGACCGCTGATCTGCTTTTTCTCCTCCATGTCGAAGAATACGGGATATGTCGGAGATAAGGTCTTGATTACCTCAATGCACTTTTCAGCCTCTGTCAGTGCCTGCTCAACGCTCATTGCATAGCTGTACCAGTAAAATCCGTAGTCAATGCCATATTTCTTGCAGTCCGCCACGAACTTATCCATAGTAACATCTTTCTTGGTGGAAAAACCCGCACGGATAATCGCAAATCTCACACCCGCCTGTTTCAGCGCAGGAAAGCTGATGCCCTCCTGACAGTAGCTTAAATCAACACCTTTAATCTTCATCATCTTCCTCCTTTTCCGAACGCTTATGCAGCTGCTCCAGCACGTCTTTCAGTTTCTTCGGAACGGGCAGACCCAGGTGCGCGGCGTTCTCAAGCAGCGAAATACCCTCGTTCGACAGATAGAAGAATATCACCGCAGTACGCAGAACAGAGCCTGCACCAATAACCCGAGTGTCAAGGATATGCCCGCCGCCGACCAGAGCAAAGATAAGCACCTTTCTGCATATTCCCTTGAAACCAACTGCGCTTGACAGCTTCTTGTCCGAAATTGCGCACATCACTCCGGTTATGTAGTCGATAACCAC
>UMBP01050021.1_pt1 | contig 12809 bp, 10 predicted proteins | sample 1963991 | NCBI WGS metagenome assembly UMBP01 (sample SAMEA4835944, study PRJEB28245) | human gut metagenome | biome: gut microbiome; material: fecal sample | place: Denmark | collected 2008
TAGAATGTGTAAGACTATAGTTGTAGTAGAAAGGGGGAGCAATGAATGTTGAAATATAACAAATACATTATGACCCTGTTGATGGTTTTAATTATGCCAGCCTTGGTTTCTGGATGTGTGGCAAAACCGTCAGAGGATTCTAATCTGACCGAAGATAAAACAACCGCCACAACCACAGAAGCAACCACAGAGGCGACTACAGAAGCAACCACAGAGGCGGCTACAGAAGCAACCACAGAGGCAACTACAGAAGCGACCATAGAAGCAACCACAGAAGCATCGGTACAAAAAGACACAGATTTATCAAAACTTCAAAACACAATTCTTGACAATAAAGAATCGGTTGGAATTGCCTATATCGGTTATGTCGGTTACGAGGCTGATGAGGAAGGAATCCTAAATTTCGTAAAAGACAGTCAGTATGCGGATAAATATGATTTTCTCTGCGGCGCGCCCCTTGTAAATGTAGGCGGTGCGGAGCTTTATGCGGTAGTTATTGCCGATACAAAATACAGTGTGTCTGTTTATCGGGCGGAAATAACTGATAATGGTGAATATTCTGTAAATACCGACAATACACTCTATAATTACAACGGAAATGGAATTGATTATTTTTTACTGCGCTGCAATGAAAGTGAAATACATTCAAATGTATCGCTGAGCTTTAAAAAAGGAAACGATTCTTTTTCGGTATTCCCGATGCTGTCAGGAATGGACGGGCAGCTTGTTGACGGAAATTACTATGATTTTTCAATATATTCCGATTATGGCGGCAGCGGTGAGTCCGAGGATAAGAATGTAGCAATAGCAAGGGAAATCCTTTTGGAGTCTCAGGAGGTGCAATACTACATAAGCATGGGTATGAGTGTACAGTATACGGGTCAGATTGATGAAATTGAGGGACGGTCGTGTTGGATTTTTGTACTCGGCACAGACAGAGACGATCAATTCGTCAGAGAACGTTATTACGGAGTATGTGACAACCTTATATATTATTATGATTCCTTGAACGACAAATGGGAGATGCTCGGAAAAGGATAAACATCCACATAACTTACCGTGTGAGTTAAAGCACGGAATAATAAAATAAAAAAGGAGGGAAAAATATGGTAGATATTAAAGCAATGGCAGCTGCAACAGCCCCGAGAGAGTTTGAACTCTCTTATACAACCACAATTGAAGATGTATACGAAAAGCTTAGCACACATGCCTCGGCTTTTAAAATGCCTTTCAAAATCAAAGGGGGCATCCCAGGAAAGCGCATTTCCTTTGAGAAAGAACCGAACCTAGACGTTACGGTCTGGGTCTTTGTTAAGGATGGCAACAAAATTAAAGTCATGGCAAACATCCAGGAGAACACAACAACCGTCAACGGTATGCGAGTTGACAAAAACAGCGTAATTCAAAAAGGTGTAAGCGGAGTAGCTAATCTTCCTATTCAAAGAGGTGAGTATCTTGATGAGGTGACCGAAAATGTTAAAAAGATACTCAACGGCGAGCAGGTTGAAGATTATGTAGCGCCCGTTGGTGTAAACGGCAGTGGACAGACGGAAAAGGATTGGCTTGTAGCCCTTCTTCTCTGCCTTTTCCTCGGCGGAGTTGGTGGCCACCGTTTCTATGTGGGCAAAGTAGGATCAGGCATTCTCTATCTTTTTACCGCCGGCGTTTTTGGAATCGGTGTACTTGTTGATCTGATAAAGATCATTACCGGCAAATTCACTGACAAAGACGGAAATCCTATTCAAAAAAAATAGACAGGACTTCTTGACAGCCTTTAGACAAATATGGCTTAAAATTGGGAACTGTGCCTGAACTCTTTCGGGCACAGTCCTGATTGCGAAAGGAGAACTTGTTATGAGTAAAAGAAAAGAGCACATCAAAATGACCATATTTATTATGGTCGCCGGCATAGCATCGATGGTTTTGGGTGTATTCGGAATTGTCACAAGCAGAATTGAAAAGAAAGAATATGCAGCCTCAACTGATATACGGAAAGTTTCAGCTGTTATTGTTGACTTTTCAACCTACGATAGTAAGGATGACAATGGCGATGTAGATTATACAACATATAAATTCAGAATTTCATATGAAATTGACGGAAAGACCTATAAAGGAAAGTGCGAAGAACGCGTTTGGCCAAGAGATATCGCAAAAGGATACACATACGATAAATTGAGAAAAGGCGATACAATAAAAGTAGAGGTCTATAAAACTACAAAAGGAAATTACAAGCTTTCCCCGGAGGGGAATCCCGTTGATTTCCTTCTCTATTGTGCGGCGATCCCCTTTGGCTTTTTCCTCGTTGTTATAATGATATGTGACATTGTAAAAGACAAACGGAAAAAGAAGAACGAAAATGAGGTGGTCAGCAAGGAATAAATCAGAGGTGATTTTATGGATTTATCAGTATCGCTGTGCATTGCAGCCGCTTTTGCTATATTATGTACATTCTATATCGGTAAAAGTATACTTGTAATGGATTTTTCGGAATATCTTCCCAAGAATTTGAAAAAAGCTAAGCTGGAAAGATTGCTGGCAAAAAGGGAAACTCCTCTACAGGATTCGAAAATCCGAAAGGATATAAGAAAAGCATTTGAAAGAGTACTGATTCCGCTTGGAAAAGCGGATCAAAAGCTTCTTACGGCAAGAATGGACCTGGCTTTCCGAAGAAAAATCGTCAGTCAGATCGACGTACTTAATAAGAATAAGCTACGCCGCAAAATTTACGTCACGGATGTTGTTCCAATTCCTAAGAATAACTTTGAAACATGGAACGATGATGGCAGAGAATGGCGGGAATCGGTTTTGAAGTGCAGCACCCTGGAGCGTTTCGAGTCAATGCAAGGCAACAGGGTTCAGCATGAGATATACCGTAAAAATTCATATCTCCGAATACTTCAGTCGAGACACGTTCGCTGCACAGACAAAAAAGAGAATAAGAAAAGCTATTATCACGATATGTTGAGAATAAACTGCCCATCATGCGGTGCAAGAGTCAAGCTGAACAGTCAGCAGGTTACCTGTGAATATTGCGGCGCCGTTATAAAAAACGAGTTTTACGATTGGCAGACCGAATCGTTTGAGATTTATGAAACGATCAGTACAAATATGAAAAGATTTTTACAGCTTCTTTTGTCCGGTTTCATACTTTTCTTAAGTGTCTTTCCATGCTTATACTTGATCGAGGATACGGAGATTTCCCTTGCAGCCGGCGTCGGTGCAGCGATTCTTGCTTTTGGAACGATTGTTACACCTATTATTTGTGGAAAAGTTAAACAAGACAATTTAGCGAAAAAGATCGTAGGATATTCAGAGAACTACCTCAGATCCTGCTTAAACGAATACTTTAGCAAAAACGAAAATGACAATGATCTGCTTGATTTCAGTATCGGCACGATCAAGCTTTTAAAAGTCTCTAATACAGATGAAATAACAACGGTTAAGTCTGAAGTTTATGGAACAAAAACCTTTCTTCCTGAAAATAAGAAACCGTTTACAAAAAAATTTAAAAAGAAACTGACCATGCAAAGGGCTAGATATCCAGAAAAAAGAAAGTCTGACGGTGAATTCTTTGCTGAAAAGGAATGTCCTAGCTGTGGAGCAAAATTCTTGCCCGATGAAAACGGATGCTGTTCTTATTGCGGTTATACCCTTCACGGAGATAGCAAAAAGTGGAAAATAAAAATCTGAATCCTGTTAAAATTCTGCATTGCCGATTAAGGTAGGGAAGGGAAACATTTACATATTATTAATTTCAAAAGGAGGGAAAACTATGAACAAAAAGAAAAAAATTTTGACTGTCGTAACACTTGTCATACTGATGCTCGGGGCATCAGTATTCACTGTTTCGGCAGCGGACAATCATTCGGTTGACGAAAACACAACCTATGTAACCAACTTTGCTGAGCTAGAAAAAGCTCTTGAAGCCACCTCAAACGAGACAACCCCACCCGATAAGCTTGTTGTTCTCAAAAACAACATAGATTACGAAGAGCAAGTTCCGGGCGATTGGAGCTATCAGGATGAGCAGGAGTGGTATTCCGAAATCACAGTTAGCTATCCTGGAAAAATCACCCTTGACTTGAACGGAAAAACCCTGAAAGTTACAACAGATATTCGTTCAGACGAGGAGACAAGGGATCTGTTTGTGGTTTTTTCAGGTTCCAAGGCAAACACCGACTTCACAATTACCACAACCCAGTCCGGCGGACAGATAATCTTTAACTCAACAGCCAACGAAACTTCAATGATCGCTGTGAACAACCCAAACGCAGATGTGAATATTCTTGGAAAAGCAGGGAAGTTTATCAACTATAATCTCACTCTTACAGCACAATCCGGAAGTGACACTTATTTAAACGATAAGAACAGGCACCACGTTATTTCCTTCTATGATATAAACAATCTCTATATCACCGGTACTCTTATTCAGAATAATGCACGCGTCCCGTCTTGTATATATTCATACGGACCGGAGCCGCAGGGCAATGTTACAATAACAGGAAACTCAGAAATAGAAGTAATTTCAAATCAGCTTCTTAATGAACAGCCGTTCAGCACAATATATTTCCAAAACACCCCATCCAGCAGAAAAGTAAGGCTTGGCGGCTGTTATATTGGACAAAAGGGAAATGTAAATTCAATCTATTACGGTGGCCAGCCTCCTCATTTCTATGACATAGTTCTATCACAATCTCTGGAAAAGCCGAACTATGTTAGTATGCACAACGGTACCAGGATATACAATACCTGGCCTGACTTTGTTAACTTGGATGCGGATATAAAAATTATCTCCTCCTGTCACGATTCTGAGCCTGAATTAGAGAAAAGGACATCACTTCTTGGTCACTACAAGTACTGTAAAAAGTGTGATGCTCTTGAAAGCTTCCAGGAGCATCAGTTTGGCAGAACTCTCCCTGCTGAAGAGGCAACATGCATCAGAAAGGGAAGAACGGTCGGCTATAAGTGCTTCGACTGCAGATATTATGAGGGTTACACCGAACTGCCAGCACTTGGACACGATTTGAGCGACACCTATACGGTTGACTGGCCGGCAACCTGCGACAAAGATGGAAGGGAATCCAGACACTGCAAACACACAGGCTGTGGGTATGCAATTCAGAAAGTCATTCCGAAGCAGCACCAGAGCCTTGTATGTAATGGCACATACTGCCAAAACTGCAATCAATATGTTAACCCGACCAAAATAGGTTACGGCGACAATTCCTGTAAAAACATAACCGCTTACTTCTTTACTCCGACGGAAACGAAGGTTTATCTTATCACCATAACTTCGTCAAATCTCGGCAGCGAAAATATTCAGGGAACAGAAGTAAACCTTGTTGAGAATAACCGGCTTAGTGAATCCGTCTCTAGTAACGATAAAGGAAAAGTTACCGAAGTAAGACTTGAAAAAGACAAAACCTACGATGTTACACCGTATATAACTAATTCAGAAAGTCAAGACTGCATAGTTAACATCTCCTGTAAGGAACATAATGCGGTTATAGATAACGAAATTAAAGCAACCTGCACAAAGACAGGTCTCACCAAAGGTAAGCACTGTTCGGTTTGTAACACCGTTATAGTCGCTCAGACCAAAGTCAAGGCTCTAGGTCATAAGTACTCCAAGTCTGTTGTCAAGGCTACTCTTACATCAAATGGCAAGATTACCAAGAAGTGCACTGTTTGTAGTACGATAGAACCAACAATTTCGATAGCGAGAATTAAGTCAGTTTCGCTGAAAAAGTCGTCGTATACATATAACGGAAAGGCTCAGAAACCTGCGGTCATCGTTAAGGATGCAAACAAAAAAACGCTTAAGAATGGAACAGATTACACCGTTGCTTACAGCAAAAACAAAAATATCGGCAAGGCGATCGTAACTGTTACCTTCAAGGGCAATTACAGCGGCAGCAAAAAGCTGAGCTTCAACATTCTTCCCGCCGCGACGAGCAAGATCAGCGTTAAGCAGACCACAAACTCAATCACGGCTTCATGGAAAAAGGTTGCCGGTGTAAGCGGATACAGAGTATACCTTTACAAGGGCAAAAAGCTTGTCAATAGAGCTGATACAACGAAGCTCTCACACACATTTAAAAAGCTTTCAAAGGGTACGGGGTACAAGATTGTTGTCAAAGCCTATAAGAAGATTGATGGCAAAAAGGTTCTTTCTCTCGTTTCAAAGGAGCTTCTGACCGCAACAAAGCTTTCTGCGCCGACTTCGGTCAAGGTCAAAGCAGGAAATAAAATGGCAACCGTCAGCTGGACAAAGGTTAAGAGCGCAAACAGCTATACGGTATATTACAGCACAAAGAAAAACAGCGGCTTCAAAAAGCTCACTGTTATCAAAAACAGCGCAGTCATCAAAAAGCTTTCAAGCGGCAAGACATACTACTTCAAGGTTGTTGCCAACAAGAAGGCTGGAAAGGCTGTTGTGGCTTCTGATAGCAGCAAGCTTGTCAGCGCGAAAATCAAGTAATGGTGTTATCTGAACCGGTCAACAGATAACCGCAAAACCCCGAAGCAGAAATACTCTGCAGCGGGGTTTTTTTGTGGCAAAAAAACGGTGTTTCTGTTATGCTAGATATATTAAGAGATTGATATGTAGTGATGTTATTTTGACATTAAGAAAGGTTCAAGGTACTGCTTATGATAAAAAGAAAATTAGCAACATTTATGTTGACATTAATACTGGTGATGACAGGTGTATCGACGATTCGTGTGATAGGCTATGCGCAGGAAGAATCTTCTGGTTCATCAACAAATCCCCAAGAGGGAGTTACAGAATATAAGTACAGTGCTGAAAGTGATCCTCAAAAAGGTGTCGCATTAAAGGTTGAATGGAACGAACCCAAATTAGGAGAGGATACAACATTCCACGTTTCGGCGGATGGTGGCAGTGGCCGGTATTTGTTTAGAATGGATGCACCGAGTTATTCCAATCCGGGTGAGTATAGTTTTGAATCCGTGGCGGATCCAAGCCGCGGAGCGTGGATTCAATATACAGATGAGTGTGAATCTCACGACTTTGAATTCACAATGACTGCTTCGGGAGTCTATAACTTCAGGTTTTATGTAATGGACAAGACGTCAGGTGTCTATTATATGCGTGTGAGCACAAATATACAGGTATCTGACAAGGCTTATCCGAGCGTGGGTGACATTTTGAATGCTGTGGTAAAAAAGTGCAGCAAGGAGACTGATGGTTCAGACTATGAAAAGGCATTGTGGCTGCATGACTGGCTGTTGCAGCAGCTTGATTACGATCATTCCCTGAAATGGTCTTCGGCAGAGAGCGCACTGACACGAAAGCTGGGGACATGTCAAGCCTATGAGAGTGCCTATTCAAAACTGCTTACTGCAGCCGGCATAACAAATGCTGAGACAAGGGATACCTATGATGGACATACCTGGAATGCCATGAAGCTGGATGGCAAATGGTATCAGGTGGACTGTACATGGGATGATACAAAAGACAATTATTATAACTTTGATCAAACGCATTTGTATTTTGGACTGACGGATGAACTCATGGCGTTGGCACACAACGGTCATGATCAGATTTATACGGCAAGCGGTTATGGCACACGTTCTACAAGCCTGGCAGACAACTACTTTGTCAGAAACGGAGATGCCGCAAAGTGGGCGCGAGCCTACGCTGAGAGGATTCAGAAAAATCTCAATGCAGGTAAAACCAAATTCGAAGTCAGCACTGACAATGCGTCATATCCGCCGAGCATTTCGGGTATTCAAAATGGGATTATCGCATATGCCTTAAATCAGATGACGTGGAAGGCGGGAAGTAAAAAGGTTGCATTGCGTGTGGCAGGAACATCCACCAAGCTTTCTTTTACTGCAAAATATACGGACACAGTAAAGCGCGTGAGAATAGTATTTGCTCCAAATGGAGGGCGTGTGAGTTCTGGAAGTAAGACAGTCATTTGTGGAAAAACTTACGGAGCACTGCCGGCACCGACCAGAAGGGGATATACATTTGCAGGCTGGTACACAGCAAAGAGTGGCGGCAGCAGGATCGGCAGCAGCTCGGTTGTGAGGACCACCAGGAATCAGACATTATACGCAAGGTGGAAGCTGGTAAAGTATAAGATCCAGTACAGGCTTGGCAAGGGGACAAACAGCCGGTCAAATCCAGCCGGTTATACCGTCACATCTAGGACTATAGTCTTGAAGAATCCGGTCAGAAAGGGTTATACATTCAAGGGGTGGTACAGCGATCCAAAATTCAAGAAAAAGGTTAGGAAGATTGCAGCCGGCAGCACCGGCAGCAGGAAACTCTATGCCAGGTGGGTGAGAAAATAAATTCGTATAAATCGATGCAATATCCCCCTTTGTTGTCGAATTGTGAAAAATATGCGATAATGAGTGCTGGAGAAAATATTTGGCGCCAAGGAGGCATAAAGGGGATTATGGCAAAAATTGCGTTTTGTGATGATGATGTTTCTGTGCTTGCTGAGATGCAAAGGCTTATGGAACAGTATTGTGCGGAGAGAGACTGCAAAATAGAATACAATATTTTTAATCATCCTTTTGACCTGGTGGCGGAAATAGAGAAGGGAAACAGATATGATATCCTGTTTATGGATGTCTTGATGCCGGGAGAGAATGGAATTGAAGCGGCAACGGAGATACGAAAATACGATAAAAACGTCAAGATCATATTTGTCACTTCGTCCTCTGAGTTTGCGGTGCAGTCTTACGTTATAGGTGCATACTATTATCAATTAAAGCCCATCTGGGCAGAGAGCTTTTTCCGTTTGCTTGATTCTGTGCTTGCAGCCTGTAAAAAGGAGGCGGAGACCAGCCTCATTCTGCGATGTAAGAGTGGAATCACCCGTATAGATATAAAAGCCCTGGAATATTGCGAAGTCATTCACCGCACCCTTATATTTCACCTGAATACAGGAAAAGTACTGGAAAGCGCCGGCAGCATGGATGAGCTTGTAAAGCAGCTTTCCACGTATCCTTTTTTTCACAGACCTCACCGTTCTTATCTGGTAAATCTGGAATATGTGCAAAACATAACATTTAGGGGGATTACCATGTCTAGTCTTGCAGAAATACCGGTTCCACGGGGAAAATACAATGAAGTAAAGGATGCATTCCTTGAATATGCGTTCCAGAACAGGCAGGTAATGATATGAGCCTATATATTTCGCTTCTTAACAATATGGCTGTGAGCTTTTTTGGGGGAATATTATCAGCGTCTTTTTGTAATGCGCTGTCCACCAGGAAAAGAAAACTCATTTTCATAGGATGCATGGTTTTACTCCCGCTGATACAGAGCATATTATATTTCAGCAAGGGCGCTGATTTTGTAAGACATATTTATCCGTTGGCGGTGCATCTTCCATTGGTCATTGTTCTCTGGATGTTGACAGGAAAATTGCTGTGGTCTGTTTTTTCTGTACAGGCGGCATACTTGTGCTGCGAACTTAGAAGATGGGTTGCACTTGCCACAGTTGCTGCATTTTCGGGAAGGCAGATGATGCAGGATATTACAGAACTTGTGGTTACAATCCCTGCATTGCTGCTTCTGCTTCATTTTGTGTCACCTGCAGTCAGAGGATTGTCAGATAAAAGTCTCAGGGAGCAATGGCAGTTTGGAATCATACCGGCGCTATATTATTTATTTGACTATTTTACAATAGTGTATACGAACCTTCTTTTGAGTGGCAGTTACGTTGTAGCGGAATTTATGCCTTTTGTATGCTGTGTTGCATATCTGGCCTTTCTCTTATATAACTCCAAAAAGGAACAGATGCAGAATGAGATGAAGCTGATCCGGAATAATCTGGATCTGCAGTTAAGTCAGGCGGTGAGGGAAATCAGCAGTCTGCGCGAGTCGCAGACATTGACCAGACAGTATCGCCATGATATGCGTCATCACCTGCAGTATGTGTCTACATGTATAGAAAATGGTGAAGTTGAACAGGCGCAGGCTTATATATCGGGAATATGTAAGGAGATTGAGGCGCAGAAGGTCCAAATATACTGTGAAAATGAGGCAGTGAATCTGATCCTATCTTCATTTGCGGGTAGAGCCAGGAAGAAAGAAATTGAAATAAAGATACAATGTGCGATTCCCGCAGATCTTACTGTGTCGGAAAGTGATCTGTGTGTGCTCTTGTCTAATGCCTTGGAAAATGCCTTGCATGCATGTGTGCCTTTGGCTGCAGAGGGAAGATCATGCGAGATTGATGTGAATTTTTATGAAAGAAATAAACACCTTTTTTTACAGGTGGTAAATGACTGTAAAGCTCCCATAAAGTTTCAAAATGGAATACCTGTGTCTGATATGGAAGGACATGGTATAGGCGTTCAGAGCATATGTGCGATCGTGCAGCGTTACGGCGGGGTTTTCAGCTTTGTGGAAAAGGATGGCAAGTTTACGCTCAGACTGTCATTGTAAAAGAGTGTCGATTCGATACATTTTTGGTACGATTCGTGCATTTAGACCTCACTGATTGCAAATACATAATAAAATATACTCAGATTATGTGATTGCAATAAAGAGGAGGATATTATTATGAAAAAGACAATGAAAAAACTGATGGTTCTCATAATGACCATGATGATGGGAATGTCTCTGGTGGCATGCGGCGGTGCAGATAAGCAGCCTGCGATTGATGCGTTCAATAAGACAAGTACATCTTTTAATGAGGTTGCAAACATTATCAACGAAAATCCACAGGCTTATGATCAGGATTTGGTTGATACAATGGTCGACATGGCCGGTGTGCTCAATGAGCATAAACAGATCTTAGAGAGCGATGATGATGTTGAGGAAGAAAAGCTTCAGGAAATGATCGACTGGTATGGTACGGTTGATGAGTGGGTTGCTCAGGTTAAGGAAGAAATTTCAAAATAGTTTATTATTAGATCACGTGGTGAAGACTGCATACCAGAGGGGCGGGCGCATTGGAGTGCCTGCCCTTTTTTAATAGCAAAAATTAAAATTCTCTTGCTATATTGCAAAAAGACGTTTAAAATGCATGTGTATTTTTATGTTTTATATCTCAGTCTGGACTCTATCTTCGACAGAGATATACACTCCGTGAGGATTGCTGAGCCGCTGATATGATATATGTGAGCAGAGCTGACTGGCAGCTTGCGGCAAGATTCGCCAGCGAATCTTAAGAAGAAAGACATTCAAATAAGAATATGGCAAAGGAAATAGTGGAATTATGAAAAAGGTAGTAAAATTTGGCGGAAGTTCATTGGCAAGTGCAGAGCAGTTTAAAAAGGTTGGAGCAATCATCACATCAGATGAGAGCCGTGTATACGTTGTTCCTTCTGCACCTGGAAAGAGATTTTCAGATGATACAAAGGTAACAGATATGCTCCTTCATGTGTATGAAACTGCGAAGGCAGGGAATGATTTCACCGAGGAAGTGAAGGCGATCAAGGCCAGATATGATGAGATCATCACAGGCCTTGAGATTAAGGATTTTTCCCTTGATAAGGATTTTGAGGAGATTACAAAGCAGCTGGAGGATCTTGCAAATCCAGCTCCGATGTGCACATTGGACTATGTGGCATCAAGAGGAGAGTTCCTCAATGGTAAGATTATGGCTGCATATCTTGGCTTTGAGTTTATAGATGCTGCAGAGGTTATCTTTTTCAATGCAGAGGGCAATCTCAATAGCTATAAGACGGAGAAGGTACTTGGTGAGAGACTTGCCAAGGCACAGCATGCGGTTGTCCCAGGATTCTATGGACTTGGCAAGGATGGCAAGGTAAAGACATTTTCCAGAGGCGGTTCAGATGTAACGGGCTCGATCGTCGCACAGGCAAGCAGAGCCGATGTATATGAGAACTGGACAGATGTCTCAGGCTTCCTTGTAGCTGACCCACGTATTGTCCCAGATCCAAAGCCAATCAAATATATTACTTACAGAGAGCTTCGTGAGCTTTCATACATGGGTGCATCAGTTCTCCATGAGGATGCGATATTCCCTGTACGCCACTGCGGTATCCCGATCAATATCCGCAACACAAATGCGCCTGAGGACGCAGGAACCTGGATAGTTGAGAGTACCTGCCAGAAGCAGGATTATGTTGTAACAGGTATTGCAGGTAAGAAGGATTTCTGTACAATCTTTATTACAAAGGCTATGATGAATTCAGAGATAGGATTTGGAAGGAAGGTGCTTCAGGCATTTGAGGAGAATGATATCTCATTTGAGCATATGCCATCAGGTATTGACACGATGACTATCGTAGTTCATGCTGATGAATTCGTACACAAGGAGCAGAGAGTTATATCTGCCATCCATAGACTTGCAGAGCCGGATTCAGTTGAGATTGAGTCGGGACTTGCGCTTATAGCTGTTGTAGGCCGTGGAATGAAGTCAGCAAGTGGTACAGCAGGCAAGTTGTTCAGCGCACTTGCAAAGGAAGGCATCAACATAAAGATGATAGACCAGGGTTCATCAGAGCTGAATATCATAATCGGAGTAAATAACAGTGATTTTGAGACAGCCATAAAGGCAATATACAACACATTTATAACAGATAAGTGATAACAGATTGCTAAGCATCGTAGGGGTGGGCACGTATTGATAATGCATACCTTTGCAGAATGGGGCAACACAGGGCAGAATATGGCGGAAAACCTCCAAACTGATGTAAGATAAAATTACTCAGTTTGGAGGTTATTTTTATGGCAATAAGAAAAGACAGCCCACAAAAAGCAGCAATGAGATAAATGACGGTAGAACTGTTCACAAGTGTTATGGTATAATTTGAATGCAAATTGAGCAACAAATCTGGGAAAACATAATCAT
>UMBP01052718.1_pt1 | contig 12595 bp, 14 predicted proteins | sample 1963991 | NCBI WGS metagenome assembly UMBP01 (sample SAMEA4835944, study PRJEB28245) | human gut metagenome | biome: gut microbiome; material: fecal sample | place: Denmark | collected 2008
CGGCGGTGCTTTTCATCCGCCGCAAAAATAAGGGGCCGGAGGGCAGGCCGGAGGAGAAAAGCACCGAAATGGGAGTGAGGATGGGAAATGAATGGTTGGGTTGTGGGTGGCCTTGGCTGTCGCCGTTCCGTGACTGCGCACGCTCCGCGGCTTGTCACGGGTTCTTTTGGGTGTCTGTGCCTGCCAACTCCGCGCCGTTGGCGCTCCGCAGGCAGTTATAGAGAAATCGCACATCCTGCGCTCTCTTTGTGAGGGGGCGGAAAAGAGTCTGTGCACTCCGCAGTTTGTATCGTATTCCTTTTGAGTGTCTGTGTCCGCCAACTCCGCGCCACAGGTGCTCCGCAAGCGGTTTAGAAAAATAGCGCACTCCGCGGTTCGGCTACGCATCTGTCGGCTTGGTAGGAGGGAGGCTGAGAATCGCGCATCCTGCGTTTTACTTGGCATCTGTCGGCTTCGCAAGGCGTGTTGGGGAACCGTGCGTCGTGCACTTGGGTGCGCAATGCGGAGATGGCGGGTGCGGAGAACAACTGGCTCAGAGTGTGCTTGGCTGCAAGAAGTGATGGGAAGAATGGTAGAGGTGATGAAATAGCTAATTAGCTGAGGCGGTGGGGATAATTCGTATAAATCGCATATAGCTAATTTAGCTGATGTGGAAGAAAGTAGGAACATTATACTTCAATTGCGGCAAGATACGTCTCGCATCAGGAATATTCACTAACTTTGTAGCTTCAAGTTTGTCAAATCATGCAGGCAAAATCCGGAATAAGAGATTACAATTCCCGTTTATCATAAAAATGAGCCATAATATGTTCACATACGTAATGAGATTTTTATTCTGTTTGTTAACCATTCTGCCGTTATCGCTCTATGCCGCTGTCGGAGACCATTTTTATTATGCAGACTGGTATTATGAAATTCTCTCCGAAACTGATATGACCGTTGCCAACCTTGGCGCAAGATCGGCTTCCACACCCGGATTGGTTTATCCAACCGTAGAGCACAACAATAAGGTATATACCGTTATAGAACTCCGAAAAGAGAGCTTTTCCTCAAGCTATACGTTCAAGAATGTTGATTTTACAAATTATGCGCCATCCTCATATAAAATCAAAAAAATTGGCGATGATGTTTTTAATGGCACGGCGATAGACCCCAACACCATTCCGCCGTGTATTGAAGAAATCGGAGCACGAAATTTTGCAGATCGTAACGACATTACTTCAGTTACACTACCCTCGCAGTTACGCATTCTTGGAAGCTCTTGCTTTCAGAGTTGCGCGAATCTGCAATCAGTGAAAGGGAATTTCCACCTTAAGAAAATCGGCGATGGAGCTTTCTTCATGTGTCAAAAACTTAAAACCGTTGAACTGAGTTACAGTGTTGAGGATATAGGCAATGACGCTTTTGTAAGTTGTAGCGCTTTAGAATCCTTAATTATGCCTTCGGCAAAAACTTTAGGCACAGGTGCGTTTCAAGACTGCCCGAAACTCACATCCATCTCTTTGCCATCCAACTTAGTCAGCATCGGGGAATCGGCTTTTCTATATTGCACAGGGCTTAAGTCTATAGTAATCCCTGAGAATGTCATCTCTATTGGGAAACGTGCTTTTGAGCACTGCGATAAAGCAGAATATATTCTCTTCAAACCTGCTACAGAACCTGCATACGTTAATTGGAAAGGTGAGGCAGCAAACTTTACAGATTGCTTCAATGCAGACATTGAATCTAAAATGTATGTGCCTTCTCGCAAAACATATGAACACGGTATAGAAATGATTTCTTTTGAAGATAAACCACTAACATATACCGGTTTATCACCTGAGATTTCGTGGAAAAACAACACACCGTGGCCTATAACCGTGGACACTTCAAACCTACCAAAGACAGCCGGAGAACACAATGTAACCTTAACCGCTGCCTTTCAAAACCCAAGCATATCGCTCAATATTCCATACACCTTTAACATAGTCAAGGCACCATTAAAGGTAACTGTGAATAATAGCGAACGAGTATATGGCTCATTTGATCAAAACTATTCATGCTCGTTTGAGGGGTTTGTAAACGGAGAGTCGGAATCTACCGTAAAATTGGATCTCAGCTATGTTACTGAAGCAAATTATCAATCTCCAGTAGGAACATATCCCATTTCAGCGACTCTCACACCCGCAAATTATGAACCCGAAGTTATAAGCGGAACAATTACTATAACCAAAGCTCAGAGCACTCTTGAAATCCAAAACTTAGATGAACTTTCAAACCTAAAGACAGGCGAAGGCGTAATTATATGCTGGATTTCCAATGCTCCACATTCTGAGTTGAGTCTCGGCAGTGAAACTACAGCATCTGTTGAACTACAAAAAATGTCAACACTGACAAACGGAGAAGAAGCCATTCAATACCGGCTTATCCCTATAAACCCCGGAGAGGGCAAAGTTGGGTTATATGCTTCAGGGTCACACAATCATGAAGATGCCTATACTGAGTTTGAAGTCAAGATTGAAGATAAAGCCGGAATCACCAATGTTCACACAGACTGTGTTTCGCTTATCACTCGCCCGTATGAGGCAATTATCATCGGTAAGGCTGACAATGCTAAAGCACGGCTTTATGACATCAATGGCCGACTGATTCACAATGGCATTGACAATGTGATAAGAGTGGCTAAACGGGGTGTGTATATCCTCATAGTTAACAACAGCCGATACGAGGTTGCGCTATAGTTTTTCGCGTGACTGGCACTATTTTGATACTGCGAGCGTTGACACTACTTGAGGTGGGTACGAGACTCGATTGAGTAGAACGGCTTATGGGCGCCGGTGCTTTTCATCCGCCGCAAAAATAAGAGGACGGAGGAGAAAAGCACCGAAATGGGAGTGGGGATGGGAAATTGAAAATGGATGATTGGGCTGTGGGTGGCCTTGGCTGGCGCCGGGCCGTGACTGCGCACGCTCCGCAGCTTGTCACGGATTCTTTTTTTTGCGTCCCGCCTGCCAACTCCGCGCTGCGCGCTCCGCAGTAAGGAGGCTGGAAATCGCGCGTACTGCGCTTGGCTGCACAGTGCTGAGATGGCGGGCGCGAAGTGGTGGGAGGAATGGTAGAGGTGATGAAATAGCTGACTTCGGCGGGGTGAGCGGGGTGCTGCGGGCCTTGGCTCGCGCCGTGCCGATACCGCGCATGCTCCGCAGCTTGTATCGGATTCCTTTGGAGTGTCGGTGTCCTCCAACTCCGCGCTGCGCGCTCTGCAGGGGGTTGTAGAGACATCGCGCATCCTGCGCTCGCTTTGCGAGGGGCGAAACAGCTTCGCGATGGAGAAAAATCGCGCGCTCCGCGGCTCGGCTGCGCATCTGTCTGCTTGGTAGGAAAGAGGCTGGAAATCGCGCATCCTGCGCTCTCTTTGCGAGGTAGCGGAAAAGAGTCTGTGCGCTCTGCTGCTTGACTGCGCAGTGCGGAAATTTGTTCTTAACAAATGTTGAATGTGGGGATGATTTACCGGCCGGGGTTATTTCAAGATGGAGGATGCGGCACCGCCCTGCTCTCCGACTTCGTTGTTCCGGCTCAGTTTCTTACCGTAGCCAAAGGTGTATGTGGCCGAAAGGCTTATGCTACAATGGGATGTGGTGTCAAATCTTAAGCTGCGTTGAGAATATACCGGGGTATCAAACGAGGAGGTTGCCGAAATCCATGATTTACGGAAAGGATTGGAAATGCCGATGCGTATGTTGAGATCGGATTTAGCCCAACCTGCAATAATCTGCAACTGGCTTTTGCCTGTGTAAAATGTTCCGGAATTGGTCCACAAAGCACGAGATCGCGTTTCGTAATAACCGGAGAAGTAGAAATCGTTGAGATAATACGTTACTGCGCCTGAAAACAGGAAGGGGGTACAGGACAGGTCATAGTAGCCTGTGCTGCGATAAAACATCTGCTCGGGGGCCAGCTGTATCTGAAGATTCTTATTAAAAAGATATGCTGTTAACGATATGCCCAGCTGTGTGCGATAATGGTCACCATTGTTCTCATATTTCCTAATAACGGCGGTGGCATCCATATACGGCGTATATACAGGTATTTCTCTGTTGAAACATGAGTAGTATTGTGCGAAAGGTGCAATCTGCAACCATGCTACAGGAGTCCAGTTGTAACTGATGTTGGCCATGATATTGGGTGCATTTTTAAGCATGGGATTGCCAGTATAATACATAAGCTCATTCTGCTGCAATACATTGGGACTTTTGAGGTTGGCGTTCATCGGCTCTTTTGAATAGGAGAATGATATGTTGAGCATGTTTTTGGAATCCGGTGCCCATCCGAAATTGGCGTTTACGAAGGGATAGAATGTTTTTAGAGTGTTATTGTTGACAGAGTTATGCTCATTTCTGACACCGAAGAGAAGATTGGCGCTGATTTTATTTGAGTAATATCCATATTGCACCGACATGCCGCAATACCTTTCTATGATTTTATCAAGCGACGGGACATTGCCTCCATACGTGACATTGTGATGGTCGTATCCTCCGAATCCTCTTAGGAACAGATAGTGAACATTAGAGAAAATCTTGCGCCCCATGGCAAAAAAGGATGCATCGTAGGATGTTTCTTTTGCATTGTTAATAACGGGTTGCTGCATGGCAGAGGCGGTGTAAGCGGAGTTCTGATTGATGCGGGAATAATGGAACGCGGGGGTGAAGAACAGGGTATATTGGTTAGGGAAACTGAAATTAAACGAGCCGTTGTAGGACCATGCTCTCACGCGACTGTCGGCGTGAGTGGAGTATTCGTATTTGTTTGCAGCTGAAGGGAGGAATGTCAATGAGCCTGTGGAATTGTTGTGGGGAGTTTCCTGAAAGACGAAACCGAAAGTATTTTTGGTCTGGAAATTATCGTCAGAGTATGCGGCGCGGAAAGAAACCGGCAGCGAATTATAGGCATACTTTGACTGCCGGAGGGTCTGGAGCCTCTGAATGTTCATGACGGAACCATCGGTTTGAGGCAGGCGGAAATAATCAGCAACGGAGGTACCCTGATGACGGGTGTTGACATTGGCGGTTCCGACATACATGTCGTATGTCATTTTCTTATAGCTGAATTTTGAATATAGGGAAGCACTGTTGGATAAGCCTGTAAGGAATTTCTCATAAAAGGATGCCTTGGTATATCCGCCATATTGGTATGCCTGAACAATGATGTTAACCACATTTCTTTCGCCCATGAAACGCTGGTCGGTGGGAGAAAAGAAATAATCAACGCGGCGCACATCGGTGGTTTTGAGGCCCTCAAGTTCCTGGGCCGAAGCCGCGATATAATTTATGAATATTGCTACGGGCTCACCCGCAGGGGTTGTGACCTTATCGTCAGAAAGCGAAATTTTTAACTGCGGGATGGCCATTCGGCGCAAGAGGTCAATGCCATTTTGTGCCGAATTTTTCTGTTTGCCGGAAGGGATGAATTCCAAACCCTTGGCATCAGCAGAATTATATGTGGCATCAACCATCACTTCCTTAAGGTTTTTGGCCTTAATGGAGTCTTCACTTTGGGCAATGAGTACCCCGACACCCAGCCAGACGGCCAGTGCCAAAACAACAAGTTTAGTCATAATTTAAAGACGGTTATTCAAAAGCAGCAAGTTCAGATTGAACAAACAAACGCAGATAGCCGGACTCGGTCCAAAAAAATCCGACATTGATAATGTGACCGTTGTTAGGGATATTGAGGATGATGTGTTCGGTTCCGTCCTTATATCCCTCAACGACATTAGAAGCGCGGGATTTATCCTTCTGGACGAGCTTCTTAATCTCCTTAAGAAGTTTCTTGTCATTGTCGGCTATGACACTACGGAAATAATTGTCCCGGCTTTTACAGCTCACTACCTCGTGACCTTGTGTTTTAATGTCAGGGCGTGAGAAGATGGTTTCACATGCAAGGTGCGGAGGTATGGCCCAGCATGCGGCCGAAAGAAAGATGAAGAATATGATCAGAAGCGATTTTTTCATTTTGCGTTACTTATTTCGTTAATATCCTGAATGGCGTTGATTTCGGTGTTTTGAGCCTGATTTTTAATCTCTGCGAGCATGGCCATGCTCTGCTGCTGCGTGGCGATGGCTCTTGACAGGGCATCGTTTGGATTAAGCTCCTTACCGCGAACATACACCGACACATCAATGTCGGAAAGAGCGGAAGATGTGTCATTTTTGAGCCATGCGCGGGTGAATAAAATGACTGAACAGGCAATGATAAGCACTACAGATGCTGCGGCGCTTAGCTTGTAAACAATGGGCCTGATGCGGAAGTGCGCCGGCTTCGGGCACTCATAGGCGGACTTTGAAGATTGGGGTGAATCAAGGAGATTCTCCACCCGCATGGCCTTGCGGCACTCATCAATCAGCGGAGAGCTGAGCGGGGAGTTAAGGAACACCCATTCCAACTCTTTTTCCTGGAGTCTTGTGAGTTTGCAGTCAAGATAGGACTGAGCAAGAATCTCCAGTTCTTCTTTCGACAAATTCTCTTGGTTCGGCATGTTAAAGTCTTTTATATAGTTCACGCATTTTCTTTCGTGCCCGGCAGACATTCATTCTTACAGTTTCAACCGATATGTCAAGCTGACGGGCGATTTCGGCATATTCCATTTCTTGGGAGAGCATCATCTCAATTATCTTTAACTGAAGGGGTGTCAGGGATTGGAACAACAGCGTCTTTATGTGCTCGGACTCGTCTAAAGGTTGCTCGCGCTGAAAGATTTCACTGTTGTCAATCGGCGACACCTGTTGCCTTTTCTTCAATTTATTCAGACAGACATTTCTGAGAACGGCAAACAACTTAAACCGTGCTTCGTCGGATGTCATCGGCAGGTCGGGGTTCCATAAATTGCAGAAAGTATCCTGCATGGCATCCTCAGCCTCATACTCGTCTTTAAGAAGCCGGAGTGCCACACAATGCAACTTTTGCTGAAGCCTGACAAATGTATCTGTGAACGAATTGTTGCTCATACGACAATAATACAATCCGAACAAAGAAACGTAACAGCCGTTTCAAAAAAAATTCTGATATATTTTAATACCAATGTAGAACTTCACATTGTGCAAAAGGCGGCACACTGTGCAGAGAGCTGTTTAATTTAGAGCCGCAGTGATATGAATATTTAACATTAATGCGGGAGGGAGAAGAGGGTGCGGGCGTTGGCTGTGGTGACGCGCTCTACTTCGGAGACGGGAAGGCCGAGAGTGTCGGCAATGTGCGCCACGGTGGCGGGGAGCATGGCACTCTCGCACTGCTTGCCGCGATAAGGAACGGGGGCAAGATATGGCGCATCTGTCTCAACTAACAAACGGGAGGTGGTGATGGCCGGAAGTGTGTGGCGGAGCTTGGAGTTTTTGAAAGTCACTATGCCATTGATACCGAAATACAAGTCGGCTACACTGCGAACACGGTCAACATCGCGGTCGGTGCCACCGAAACTGTGCATGACACCGGTTATGTCGTGAAAGCCCTGCAAAACCTCAAGGGTCTGATCAAGTCCGTTGCGACAGTGTATTATAACAGGTTTGGCACTATCAACAGCCCATTGCAGCTGCTGCTCAAGAGCCATCATCTGCTGCTCGGCAAATGTGGCATCCCAATAAAGGTCAATGCCCACCTCCCCTACAGCCACATGCTGCGTGCCGTCCAACCAATGCTCACGCACAGCGGCAAGCTGTTCGCGCCAGTCCTCCCCTATCTCCGTTGGGTGCAGTCCCATGGCCATGTGGGTGATGGAAGGGAATTGCTCATGAAGAGCTTTCATAGGAGCGATGGTGGTGAGGTCCACATTGGGAAATATCATCTCGGCTACACCGGCATCCACTGCACGGCGAACGGCAGGCACACCACCGTTGTCAAACTCGGGTAGATAGAGATGGGTGTGAGTGTCAATAATCATTTTGCTCGTGTTTCGGCGTTACGTGCCAACTCGGTGAAGAATTCACGTGCCTCGGGCGAAAGCGATTCGGGCAAAGCATTTATGGCCTGAGTGGAATAGAATGTCACTTGCTCACGGCACTCTTTGTCAAGGCCGAGGCTGATGTAGATGCTGCGCACGGTATCAATTTTTTTGGCGGCCTGAGAGAGTGCAAGTGCATCGGCCAAAGCATAGCCGTGCGCCCTGTGCATGGCGGAGATGAGTAGCCATGTTTTCTTTTCGTTGAGAATGTCGCCGCCTATAGGCTTGCCAAAAGTGGCCTCATCGCCGAAAGTGTCAAGGTAATCGTCCTGCATTTGGAAAGCGAGTCCAAGCTGCTCGCCATAGCGGTACATGGCTGTCTGCACAGCCTCATCAGCACCGGCCATAATGGCACCCACACGACAGGCACAACCGAGAAGAACAGATGTTTTCAGGCGAATCATCTCCATGTATTCGCTTACGGTGACATCCTTGCGTGACTCAAACTCCATGTCAAACTGCTGTCCTTCATACACCTCCATGGCAGTGCGGTCAAAAAGGTCAAGGAGAGTGGAAAGAGAGGCGGCATCAAGCTCATGTGCATTTCCACCGCGCATCAACATTCCGGCCATGGTGAGCATGGCATCTCCGGAAAGAATGGCAGTGCGCTCATCCCATTTGACATATACCGTGGGGCGCGACCGACGCAAGGGGGAGTGATCCATCAAATCGTCATGAAGAAGAGTGAAGTTATGAAACATCTCCACTCCAAGGGCCTGACTTATGGCCTTGAGAGGGTTTCCGCACAAAGCATCGCACACGGCGAGTGTCAGAACAGGCCGGATGCGCTTGCCACCGGCCTCAAGAGAGTATTCCACCGGGGCATACAGGCCACGAGGCGATGACGGGTAATCGATACGGGCGATATGACTGTTGACTATATCGGAATAGCGAGCAACTGTGAGCATGGCTTAATTGTGTTGAGAGGATGAAATCTGATAACCGCGACGGAACTGCACCAACTTGTCAGGAGTGGGGGCAAGCACGCGCTCAATGATGGGCACGAGCACTGAATCATTGGGGTCCTGACGGACGAGATGCCCGAGGTATTCAGGCGGGCATGTGCGCAACAACAAACGAACGCGGCGCTCGGGAGTGAGGGTTGTGCTGATGGAGTCAATAGCGTTGAGGAAGCGAGGCATAGAGTCGCCATAAGCGTATGCAATGCGCTGCGTGAGTTGCTGCGCATAGGACAATTCGGCAGGGCTGTCGGAGGCGAGCCATTCAACAATAGTGTTCGCAGCCTGCTCACATCCATAAGCAGCGGCAATGGAATCGCCCATTTTATCGGGCGCGACTTTCATATCCACCTCTATGTCACAAGGCTTATCGCTGTGGGCGCAAGAGAGCGCGGCAGCGGACAAAACGAAAGCAAAAGGGAGTAACAGGTAATGTTTCATACCCACAAATTTAATAACTTTGCAAGGGCGGTGCAACTTTTTTGATGCATAAGAGCGTCCAACGGTAAATTCAGAACAAAAACAAACGCATTATATGAAAAAGCATTTATCAATCCTGACACTGATGGCCGTGTTGCTGATAGGAACAACAGTACTGTCGTGCAGCCAAATTCAATCCGACACCGCGCGACAGAAAGTGGTGGAAAGGGTGAGCGTAGAAGAGTTCAAAGAACTGGCGCGGGAAGCGTATGAGGAAGGGAGTGACGTGAGCCTGAGCTACGACTCGCTCAACAACAGAGTGCTCCTGCGCACCTATAACAATGACCAAAATTCGCACAATACGCTGTGGGATGAAGTCGGAGACAACATTGTGCCGCTTGTGGCCGTAGCCTTGGGGGTGATAATACCGGGCGCAGTGACGGTAATGGTGTTTTTCCTGATATTCCGCTATCTGCGCCAACGCCGTCTGGACCGCTACCATGTGATAGAACACAGCATAGACAAGGGCGTTGTGCTGCCGGACAGCTTTTATATGGCCGAGAGCAACAAAAACACCAATACGCCGCGATCAGCGATAGTGTGGATAGGATGGGGTATAGCACTGATAGTGTTTTTCTTAGGCATATCAGCCGAAGAGTTAACGGCATTGGGTATAATACCATTATTCATAGGTATAGCACGCGGAGTGACATATCTTATAAACCGACATGACAACAAAGTAAAAGAACAGCGCAAACGCGAAGAAACGGCAACACCACTGTTTCCTGATTTTACCGACGAAGAGTAATACCGCCAGATGCTGAGCAAGCTCGAGGAAATATCACTTATAACCAAATGTGTGGCGGTGGACGACCGCCGCGCATTCGGACGGCTCGTGGATGAGTATAGCCCGGGGTTGAGACGATTTGTGTTCAACCTCACGATGGGAGATGCTTCATTGACTGACGATATAGCCCAAGAGACCTTTATCAAGGCTTATGAGGCATTAAAATCGTTCAGAGGGGCATCGCGATTCAGCACGTGGCTTTATTCGATAGCTTGCAGGGAGTATGCCAACACTCTCCGACGCCGCAAAGAGATGCCGATGGAAGAGCATCTTGCCTATACCGCCGCAGAAAGCACCAACGACAGCTATGTGACCGAGATGCGCCACGACATAGAGGTGGGCCTCCGGGCACTCACGCCGGCGGAGCGCACACTGATAGTGCTGTTTTACCTTGAAGACAAGCCGATAAAAGATATAATGCGTATCACCAATATGCCGGAAGGCACCATCAAATCATACTTATCCCGCGCCAAAACCAAGATGGCCAAAGCACTGGGAGAGGATTAAAACATGCAGAACATACAGGAAAAGATGAAACACAACAGACCAATACACAAAGAGGAGAACGAAGCGGACACGAAGTGGCGCAAAATGTTTCATGCAGGAGCTTTGGAAGCACCGCCATCGCCATGGTTCACCCAAAATGTGCTACACCGGCTACCGGAGCGCAAACGCCGCGTGGCATCGCTGATAGAGTATGCACTGTATATAATAGGAATCATAGTAACGTGCGCATATACAGTCACATACGTGATGAATACGATAAAAAGCAATGTGATTACGGTGAACAATGTGATAGTATATGCAATGCTTGTAGCGTTGCTCATATCGCTGTGTTACATGGCAGTAGCGCCGTTTGCCAGACGCAGTGCGCAAGGCGGAAATGTTTTATAGGCCAATCTTGGGCCAAATACGGAATTTATGAGTATTTTTGCGGAACGACCAATCAATCACCGCTTATGCTCAAGAAAACATTGCTAACGGCAGCGTGCATGCTGCTTGCGTGGGGAGCCTCGCTTGGAAGCACACGCACCGATAATGCCGGCATATCGCCTGAACTGCTGGAAAAACTGCGCAGCTCATATCAGGAAACCGGAGCCAACAAAGCTATACGCAACGCCATGGCCGCCAATGACATCAACAAACTGGCCATGAACGCAGACAGGCTCAACACGTTGCCAACTACGGAATTCACCTACCGTGTGCCGACCAAGGGGATTACCGACCAAAAATCATCGGGGAGATGCTGGCTGTTTACGGGGCTGAATGTGCTCCGCTCCCAAATGATGGCACAACATGACCTGCCGAAACTCACGTTGTCGCAGAACTACAATTTCTTTTACGACCAACTCGAGAAGTGCAATCTCTTCCTGCAATCAATCATAGACACCAAGGAAAAACCGATGGAGGATGCCACGGTGCAATGGCTGTTCAAAAATCCGCTCAGTGACGGAGGACAGTACACGGGACTCAGCGACAACATAATGAAATATGGCGTGGTGCCGACGGAAGTTATGGCCGAAACATTCAGCAGCAACAATACCAGACAACTCAACCGCCTGCTGGGACTGAAACTGCGCGAATGGGGCCTTGAACTGAGAGGGATGAACAAAACTGCCAATGCAATGCAGCGCAAAGAGGAGATGCTCAAGGAGGTGTACCGAATCCTTGCGCTGACATTGGGAGTGCCACCGACGGAGTTTACATGGACAAGACACGACAGCACCGGCAAAGCTCTGGACACCCGGAAATACACGCCACAGGAATTTTACAACACATATTGCGGCAACGACCTTCATGGGGATTACGTGATGCTGATGAACGACCCTTCGCGCCAGTATTACAAGCTATATGAGATAGACCTTGACCGTCACAGCTATGACGGAGGTAACTGGATATATCTCAACCTGCCGGTGGAAGATATAAAAAAGATGGCAATAGAGAGCCTGAAGGACAGCGCAATGATGTATTTTTCGTGCGATGTGGGCAAGTTCATCGACCGCGAGCACGGAGTGCTGGATGTGAACAATTACGATTACGAGTCACTGCTGGGCACGACATTCGGCATGAACAAGGCCGACAGGATACGCACTTATGCAAGCGCATCATCGCACGCGATGACACTCGTGGCCGTGGATCTTGACTCCAACGGCACGCCCATCAAATGGATGGTGGAAAACAGCTGGGGCCCGGGAGCCAATGACGGTCACCTGATAATATCGGACAAGTGGATGGACGAATATATGTTTCGCTTAGTGGTACACAAGAAGTATGTGCCGGAAAAGCTGAAACCACTGTTTGACACCAAGCCGGAACTACTGCCGGCCTGGGACCCGATGTTTGCGCCGGAGATGTAATGTCGGCTCAGAATTGAGATATTTTAACCCGCATGGGCAA
>UMBP01012055.1_pt1 | contig 12166 bp, 14 predicted proteins | sample 1963991 | NCBI WGS metagenome assembly UMBP01 (sample SAMEA4835944, study PRJEB28245) | human gut metagenome | biome: gut microbiome; material: fecal sample | place: Denmark | collected 2008
TGCGGCGTATCCGCCGTATAGCACAATATAAGAAATGTCTTGTTCATGCAAGCATGACAAGCCACTTCTTATATTGTGCTGCATGGCTCTGAACGGTAACATTATACAATACTATATGTAATAGTTGCAAGGTAATAGTGCTTGACAGCGGGCTGTGTGCTAACTTATTATAAGTGGAAGTATTTGAACTTGCGTATACTTCCGTATTTCCGTGATATATGGCGGTTAAGTCGTATGTGTGGAGTGGATAAAAAGAGAAAGAAGAGTATAAAAATGGAAAGAATAATCACAAGCCTGCTTGAAACGGATATGTACAAGTTTAGTATGGGACAGGCGATTTACCATCAGTTCAGTGACTATAAGACAACATGGTCATTCAAGTGCAGGAATACTGACGTGTTCTTCACAAAGGAGATGGTTGATGAAATCAAGAGACAGATACAGCTCTACTGTGATCTGAGATTTACAGAGGAGGAGCTTGAGTATCTGCACAATATCAAGTGGATAAAGGGTTCTTATGTTGATTTTCTGAGACTCTGGAAGGCAAGATATGAGGACTTTGAGATATCAGATGACGCTGAGTGTGGACTGAAGATAGAGGCGAGAGGCACTTGGCTCAATACTTCCATGTATGAGATACCTACTCTGGCTATAGTGAATGAGGTCTACTTCAGAATGAACGATGACTATGATAAGCTGCTTGCATCATTCAGGGAGAAGCTTGATGAGAAGGTCCGAAAAGTCGAGACCGGAGAGTATAACCTTGGAGCTTTCAGTGAGTTTGGACTTAGAAGAAGACTTTCGGCTGAAGCTCAGGAGCTTGCAGTCAAGGAACTTAGCAAGCGCAAGTATCCGGGTTCAACATTTGTCGGAACAAGTAATGTATATCTGGCAAGGAAGTATAATCTGGTTCCGGTTGGAACTATGGCGCATGAGTGGATCATGTGTGTTGGACAGGGTAATCATAAGCACAATCCTGCATATTCCAACTGGTATGCATTGGATGCATGGGTTAAGGAGTATGGAGTGCTGAACGGAACAGCTCTCACTGATGCCATCACAACAGATTGCTTCCTGAAGGATTTCCAGCTCACATATGCGACACTTTTCAGTGGGGTGAGACACGACAGTGGCGATCCTTATGAGTGGGGCGACAAGATGGTTCATCATTATGAGAAGCTTGGACTTGATCCAAAGACCAAGACACTTCTGTTCAGCGACAGCCTTGATTTCGAGAAAGCAGACAAACTCAACAGCTATTTTAAGGACAAGATCAAGGTTGCATTTGGAATAGGAACATATATATCCAACGATACGTGCGATGAACCGCTCAACATAGTTATGAAGACTACAGCATGTAACGGCATGGATGTTGCCAAGATATCTGATGATAAGGGCAAGGGTATGTGCAAGAACCCTGATTATGTTCATTATCTCAACAGATGTATCAAGTGGCGTATGGAGAATGATAAGTAAATTTTCGTAAGGAGGTGGCGCACTGGGTGCGCCGTCACTAAGCTGGGCTTAGTGACATCTTGCGAAGCACGCAGACGCCGCGCGCAGCGCATTTCATGCGTCTGCTCATTAGCAAAAAATGGAGTTTTGTGAATTATGGGAAAAATTATTATAATGACAGATTCTGCCAGTGATATTTCGGAGAAGGAGGAGAAGGAGCTCGGCATCAAGATCCTTCCTTTCCCGGTCGTAATAGGTGGCAAGTCTTATCTGAGCAGAGTCGATTTTGACAATGAGGGCTTCTACAAGCTCATGGCAGAGAATGATGATCTTCCAAAGACATCACAGATCACAGCGTACCAGTTCGGCGAGGTGTATAAGGAGCTGGTGGAGCAGGGTTACACGGATATTATATATGTAAGCATCAACAAGGATGGTTCTGCCTCATATGCAAATGCGCAGATGGCCGCAGATCAGTTCGAGGAGGAATATCCTGAGTGCGCCGGAAAGTGCAATATATATATATTTGACGGAATAGGCTACAGTGGACAGTATGGCTATCCGGTGGTTGTGGCAGCTAGAATGGTTCAGGAGGGCAGGGATGCCAAGGATATCGTGTGGTATCTGAAGGAAGAGCTTCCAAAGAGAAGGATATACTTCGGAATATATGGCCTCAAGTATGCAGCCAAGTCAGGAAGAATTCCAAGTGCGGCAGCTCTGGTTGGTGACGCACTCGGCGTGAAGCCTATCATGAAGATCTGGGCAAATGAGATCGTGACAGCTATCAAGTGCCGCGGTGAGAAGAAACTCATGGCAAAGATGGTGGATGTCACAGTAGAAGAGATGGAGCCAGGTTCAGAGTACCAGGTAGTATACGGAAATGATGAGACCGTCAGAGACGAGCTGACAGCTCGTATGACGGAGAAGGTTGGATATGGCCCATCAGATTACTTCCAGATCGGGGCAGCAGTTGCATCAAATGCGGGCCCGAAGGTCGTTGGAACTATCTTCAATGTGAAGAAGGAACTGAGATAGAAGATAAATATGAGATGTAATTAAAAGTGGCAGATGTCTGTATATATGACGCCTGCCACTTTTTCTTTGGACAGATTATTAATTATACGTAAGATAAACTGTCCTCTGAATGAAGAACTTTCAAGGCAGTTGAGTGTACAAATGCGCACTACTATGACGGTAGCAAGGTTTGTATCCCAGGCGTCAAATAAGAATAATGGATGGGCGAAGGTCACATGGATGAACACTTCTAAGTACCCAAGCCTTTGCCCGGCTCTAATCCAGTGACCCCATACCTGTCATAGATCTTATCCAGAGCATCCCGGATCTTTGAAATCAGTCCTGAAAAATCAAATTTCTGCGCCGCCGGATCATACCACTCATCTGCCATCACCCTTAGTTCGACAACTGAGCCACATAACACTGCAAGACAGAGTTTAAAGTCTGTTTTTTCAAACTCTCTTCTCTCAATTATCCTGACACTGAGGTTTTCAATTTCACCACTCAGCCCTTTCACTACTGCATCCTTCAATTCCTCATAGAAATCATACTCTGTAACCATGTATACCATCCTTTCTGCCACTACTTTTTGTGACTTGCAATTATTTCCTGGCATTGAAATGCCTTTATATGATATACAGACGTAAAATTCTCCCCTTTTGTTCCCTGGCTTTTGCATTTTTTAGTCGCTCTCCTGAACCCGCGATATCCCGGTCCCAGGGCTGATACTCCCCTGTTTAATATATCAGATTGTTTACACATATTGATTTATATGGGGAATTAATCAGGGCAGGATCACCCGCATCCCCATTTAAAAAAATAAGACCAATGCTGTTACACACTGGTCCTATCTCTTCGTTGCGCTTTCAGGCTAGGGTATTACTGCTGAAATACCTCGGCATAGTACTCCTCTGCATCCTCTTCGGTAATATTGAACTTTTTCATAGTCCTGTCTATTATCGTTTCCTTGGATGCACTATTTTCCAAATACGCAGTGATATACATTATTATTTCTCTTTTTTCCGCATATCTTTCAATCTTCTCACACATGCTCTCCAGCTCCTCTACTCTTTGGTAAACCATATGATTTATCTTATCATACATTTCCTCATAAACAAATAAATTATAGTGTAAAAACTTGCTGTAAAAATCCCAGGAGGTCAAAAGAGATTTCCTTGAGTTTAATATGTCTAAACATTTACACATATTGATTTAAGAAGGGGAATTAACCAGGGGCTTCGCCTCCAGGGGAGATTTCAGTGAAACATTTTCAAAAAAAAGAATCCCGATGTTTTCACATCAGGATTCCTGTACCAGCTACTGCCATGCACCGCAGGTGCTGCATTTTCTACCCTTGAATACTTTTTCTTTCTGGATCTCGTACTCGGCAGGGTGATGTATCGTGTCTACGGTTACATATCTTCCGACAGAAGAAGAACCAGAGTAAATTTCCTCTCCTAAATCCTCATCGTAATACTTCTTGCCACATCTAAAGATATGGTTTCCATCATCCGTGATGTCTTTGCCGCAGTATGAACAAAAATCATGGAGTTCCTGGACATCCTCATCCCAAGCCTCAGACACGCAGACCTTCTTCTCCTGAGTCTCGTATACATCCTTCCAGGTATGTACATGCTCAGTGGTCGTTGGCTCCGGCTTTGGTTTCTCGGTTGTAGGTCTCTCGGTTGTAACAGCCGTGGTAGGTCTCTCAGTTGGTCTCTCGGTTGTAACTGGCTGGCTGGTCGTTACCTTGCCATCCTCTCTGCCCGGTGTCTTTGCCTCGGTTGTTGTCTGGCTGCTTGGTTTCTTCGTTGTAGATTCTGTAGTTGTAGCAGAACCATTCTTGTCCTTCTTCGTAGTTTTAGTAGAACCCTTCTTACTCTTTTCCGGGGTAGCAGCCTTGGTTGCCTTCTCGGTGGTTGTAGCCTTGGAAGTCGTCTTGACATCCGCCTTTCTCTCTGTTGTACCCTCAGTTATCTTCTCGGTGAAAGTTCCGCCGTTGTGGGTGCCCTCCTTGGTGTCATCCCTGAAAAGAATGATGGCACTTACAATGATCGCTGCAAGAATTACCCCTATGATAACACCTATTAACAGGATCTTTTTCTTTTTCTTGTCGTTCATAATTGTTTCGCCCCTTTCTGTTTAAGTAAAGTATAAATCAGAATATGGCAAATTACACTAAATATTTACAGTAAAAAATAAACCAGCCGTCGTTACAAAATGTAGCAGCAGCTGGTTTATTTATTTTGGTGGTTAGTATATCTACTCTTCCGATACTAATTCCTCAAGCTCGTGATAAACTCTGGCAAGCGGCAATCCAACAACATTGTTGTAGTCGCCCTCAATTCTCTTTACGAACAGGCCGCCCTTGCCCTGAATACCATAACTGCCCGCCTTGTCAAATGGCTCATTTGTCGCAAGGTACTGGATGATCTCGTTGTGGGATACAGGATAGAAGGTCACGTCCGTCTTTTCGAAGAAAGAACTCGAAGTCTTTGCCCTTCCCTCCACATATATCAGGCATACACCGGTGTATACCTGATGCGTCTGGTCTGACAGACTGTTCAAGGTGTTGTATGCATCGTCATAATCATACGGTTTTCCGAGAATCCTGCCGTTCAGTGAAACGACGGTGTCTGCGCCGAGAACAACAAAGCGTTCAGGAAGCTTCTTAACCCGCCTTCCCACATCCTCGGCGATGAGCCTGTTGCACACTTCATCTGCCTTCATCTTGGCAAGGAGCATCACATATTCTGATGGAGCCATCACCTCAAGATCTTCCTCAGATAGGCTTGGACATACATCGAAGTCATATCCCGCCTGAGCCAGAAGTTCCTTCCTTCTTGGCGATCCGGAGGCGAGAATTATTTTTATGTTAGTCATATGTTATATCTCTATACTTTCCTAAAATAATTTTGTATAAACAAGATTAGTGCCAATAATATCTATACTGATAAGACATGATATTGATATAGAAACTCATACACAGATCATTATTTACACATCTTAATAGCCTTCTCAAACAGTGGCAGAGAACGCTCAACCATATCTGTTGTAGTACAGTAAGCCAGTCTCATATGTCCTGGGCACATGAAGCTGTCACCGGGAACAAGGATCAGGTCAAGCTCGTGGGCAGTCATGTTACAGAACTCATTTGCATCTGCGATAGGAGTCTTAGGGAACATATAGAAGGTTCCGCCTGGCTCAACACACTCATATCCCATAGCTGTGAGCTCCTTGTATAGGATGTTCTTGTTCTTCTCGTAGATAGACAGATCAGATGTCTCATCAAGCACCTTTGCAACTCCGAGCTGTATCAGAGATGAAGGACAGTTGTGTCCTGTGAAACGTGATACCTGTCCGCACATGTTGATGATGAGCTCGGCATCCTTGCACTTAGGGTTTACAGCCACGTATCCGATACGCTCTCCAGGCAGTGACAGTGACTTGCTGAATGAGTAGCAGCAGATGGTGTTGTCGTAGAACTTAGAGATGAACGGCGAATCAGTTCCCTCAAATACGATCTCTCTGTAAGGCTCGTCTGATATAAGGTAAATGTCATGTCCGTACTCCTCCTGTTTCTCTGTGAGGATCTGGGCAAGATGTGTTATAGTCTCGGTTGAGTAGACGATTCCAGATGGGTTGTTAGGCGAGTTGATGAGGATCGCCTGGACATTTGGATTCATCATCTCAAGGAATGCGTTGAAGTTGATCTGGAATGATGTAATGTCTGCTGGAACGACCTTGAGAACAGCACCGGTTCCGTCAACGTATGGTACATACTCAGGGAAGTAAGGGGCAAATGTGATAACCTCGTCGCCCGGCTCCGTGACACATCTGATGGCGTGGGCCAGGGCTCCGGCAGCACCTGATGTCATGAAAATGTCCTCAGGAACATACTCCATGCCGAAACGGCGGTTCAGTGATTCTGCGACAGCCTTTCTTACAGAATAAATAGTGAGTGTTGGGCTGTAACCATGGAGTGCCAGTGAATCCTCATTCTGGATAAGGTCGATAAGTCCTTTGTTGAAGTCGTCTGTGGTAGGCACAGATGGATTGCCTATAGTATAGTTGAACACATTCTCAGCACCGATCTCAGCGGCACGCTTTGAAGCATACTGTGCAAATTCCCTGATGATGGAAGTGTTGTTTAACATTGATGAATATTTCTTTGAAATCATGAAAGTCCTCCTGTTATGTAAAATGTTATGATAAATATACATATAAAATCAATGCAATATGACACATGTAATGTGGACACATATTATACGTTGATGTAATCTATGTGTACATATATACATCTATACATCACAATAAATATACAGTTTTGGACACAAAAAAACAAGAGGTAACAGAACGGGGAAGATCTGCTGCCTCTTGCAAAAAAATGAGGGGAGAGAGGATTCAAATAAATGAAAAACTCTTTACAGTTGTTAGTATATCCAGGATTTGTGAAAAAAATGTGTTTAAAGATTAATCTATTTATAAAGATTAATAACTAATCATAAACAAATAATTAAACGTTCACAAAGTGCGGGTATTTCTGTATAATACAGCGTGACGGATACGATATTGCGGTACTATAAACAATGCATTAGTACCATAAGAGAGGTTTGAGATATGATATTTGAGACACATGGTCATTATGACGATACTCAGTTTGATGAGGACAGAGAGCAGTTAATTGCAGAATTCCTTGAGAAAGATATAGACAAAGTCATGAACGTCGGAGCGGATATGCAGTCGTCGAGGAATTCGGTGGAGCTTGCCGCAAAATATCCGCATTTTTATGCGGCAGTCGGCGTACATCCGAGTGAGGTCGGTGAGCTGACGGAGACGGATATACAGGAGCTTAAGAGTATGGTGCTGGATAATCCAAAGGTGAGAGCCATAGGAGAGATAGGTCTTGATTATCATTTCGACGATGATCCTCCGAGGGATGTTCAGAAGAAATGGTTTCTCAGGCAGCTTGAGCTTGCGCAGGAGCTCACCATGCCGATCATTATACACAGCCGTGATGCGGCATCAGACACTATGGAGATGCTTAAAAGAATGGATGGCGGCAGAAATGGCGGTGTGATACACTGTTATTCATACAGCGTAGAACAGGCAAGAGAATATATTAAGATGGGATTTAACATAGGGGTTGGCGGAGTAGTCACCTTCAAGAACAGCCGGAAGCTTCAGGAGGTCGTGGAGGATATCCCTCTTGAGAAGATCGTCCTTGAGACCGATTCCCCATACATGGCCCCGGTTCCGTTCAGAGGAACAAGGAACTCTGCCCTCAACATACCTTATATAGCTGAGAAGATAGCCGAGATCAAGGGTGTTCCGGTTCAGAAAGTGTATTACCAGACATACGCGAATGCCCTGAAAATGTACAAGATGTAATAAAAACGTAGATTACAGGCAATGGAGGTTTCGTAATGTGAATTGAGACCAGGACTTTGTGGTATTCCCCAGGCAGGCATACCACAAAGTCCTAGTTGTGACACAAATCTTGATGAAACCGCCATTGTCTGGACGCAGGAAAGGATAAAGCATGGAGAAGTTAAGCAATCCACAGGTCACGATAGAGACGATAAAGAAATACGAATTTGCATTTCAGAAGAAGTTCGGTCAGAATTTCCTCATAGATGCCCATGTCATAAATAAGATAATCAGCGCAGCGGACATCACGAAGGACGACTGCGTGCTGGAGATAGGTCCGGGAATAGGAACCATGACCCAGTATCTTGCGGAGAGTGCCGGACAGGTTGTGGCGGTGGAGATAGACAAGAATCTTCTCCCTATTCTGGACGAGACCCTTGCGGAGTACGACAATGTGACCATCATCAACGATGACATACTGAAGGTGGATATCAACAAGATCGTGGAGGAGAGAAATGGCGGCAGGCCTATCAAGGTGGTTGCGAATCTCCCATACTATATAACCACACCGATCATCATGGGACTTTTCGAGAAGCATGTGCCGCTTCTCTCGGTGACGGTCATGGTGCAGAAGGAGGTTGCGGACCGCATGCAGGTGGGCCCGGGAACCAAGGATTACGGAGCACTGTCCCTGGCAGTTCAGTATTATGCCGAGCCGTATATAGTGGCAAATGTTCCGCCAAACTGCTTTATACCGAGACCGGGTGTGGGCTCAGCGGTCATCAGACTGAACAGATACCAGGAGCCGCCGGTCAAGGTGAAGGACGAGCAGCTCATGTTCCGGCTGATAAGAGCATCATTTAACCAGAGAAGAAAGACTCTCCAGAATGGTATAGCCAACAGCGGAGAACTGTCATTTACCAAGGAGCAGATCGCAAAGGCTTTGGAATCCCTTGGAATATCAGCAAATATCCGTGGAGAAAGTTTGAGCCTGGCGGAATTTGCAGCTTTGAGCGACATTCTCACGGACAAATAATGTCATAGGTGGTGAGACAGAATCATAGATAATTGATAAAGCCCCCGGAAAAGGACGCAGAATTCCGGAAGGGAGAGGAGGATTATCTATGGTGTACTGGAACCGATTTATATCGTATATTTACAGGTATCACGACGGGCACAAATGTGAAAATTCAGGATTTGCCAAGGTGGCAAAGGTGGGGAGAACGGGAAGACTCACGGTTGGACTGAGAAACGGAATGAACAGCAGAGAGGAAATCTATGGCGTGTTCATTTACAGGGAGACGCTGGCCGACGAAGGCGCAGTGGGCGGTGAACAGACAAATGAACCCGTGATGATCCCTCTGCCGGTGCTCGTCGGTAAGATGAGACTCAGAAATGGACACGGTGAGGAGTGCTTCTCATTCTGCTGGGATGATGTCATGGAGAGCGGACGGCCTGTGACTGCATTTGCCGGTATCGTCATAAGGCGTATACAGCCGGATGGAAATATGGGGCAGGAGTATTACGACAGCGATATATTCTGTTCGTCCTGGACGGACAGTGTGATAGATTATTCCAGAATGTGGGATGCGAAACGTGCGGGCCGCGATGCTGAGGAACTGAGCGAGGCGGTGAGAGAGGCCTCCATAACAGATACGGTCACGGCAGAGTTGGAGCTTGAGAGCTGTGCTGCACCGGCGGAGCCTGTATGTTCTGATGAGGTCGAGACCTCCGAGACCGGAACGGCGATAGACAAAATGTTTGAGAACTATGAACGTCTGCCACTTCTTCCGGGAAGCTCCCTGGATGACGGGCTGGACAGCGTCATAGAGAGCGTGAAGATATCCCCGAATGACATAGGTCTGCTGGACATGTGCAACTGGAAGCTCGGGGTGAACAGCTTCCTGACACACGGGTATTACAGCTACAAATACCTGATGTTTGGCAAAGTCATATTTTCCCCAGATGATGACCGCGTCAGTTACATACTTGGAGTTCCGGGGGTGTATTCCTCGAGGGAGAAATACCTTGCCGGGATATTTGGATTTGACAGATTCGTGCCGGAGAAGGAGACACATATCAAGACCGGCAGCTTCGGCTACTGGATAGTGGATATAAGATAGGAAGAAGAGGATAAAGAGAATGGAAGATACCAATATAGATGAGCTGACGCCGGAGGAGCGGCGTATCCATGAGAAGTATATGGATAAAGCCATAGCCCAGGCAAAGAGGGCTTATGCAAATGGCGATGTTCCGATAGGCTGTGTCATAGTCCACGATGACAGGATAATCGCAAGGGGCTTCAACAAGAGAAATCTGAAAAAGACCACACTTGCACATGCGGAGATACTGGCCATAGAACAGGCGTCAAAGAAGCTCGGCGACTGGCGGCTGGAGGAGTGCACAATGTATGTGACCCTTGAACCGTGCCAGATGTGTGCCGGGGCCATAGTGCAGGCCCGTATCCCAAATGTGGTGATAGGATGTATGAATCCCAAGGCCGGATGTGCGGGCTCCATAATAAACCTGCTGGACATGAAACAGTTCAATCATCAGGTTGAGGTTATACGTGGTGTGCGGCAGGATGAATGCAGTGAGATGATGAAGAGCTTTTTTCGCGACCTGAGACAGGGAAAAGCGAAGAATGCTTGACGGCGGGCGGCATGTCAGATATAATGTAGCCTGCGGTGCATCTTGTGCACAGCCAATTAAATATGTTTTAAAGTTTCCATGCAACCGGGGAGGTAGCGGCGCCCTGTACCTGCAATCCGCTATAGCAGGGGTGATGGTCTTCCTGAGGGGTGGCCGCTGTAGGGCTGCCCTCAGTAAGTGATGTTGATGTCTGGGTCTCGCGCAACAGGAATCTTCGAACCGTGTCAGGTCGGAGACGAAGCAGCACTAAGGGGAATCTCCTGTGTGCCGTGAGGGTGCCTGGGCTGAGTTAACTGCTGAGGTAACGTCTATGGTGACGCTTCGAAGGAAGATCGCATGGATTTTTTTATTTTTAACATTATTTATTAAAAATTTAAAAAAATATAGCAAAATCCCACAAAAGATGTTATCATCAAGTATGATACTTTTGCAGTGTTATTATGCGCTGCAGAATAGTGATTTCCAAGGGGCGAAACGGATATGAATTACGCTGAAGTAATTGATTTTGTAAAGGAACAGACAGCCGTTAATGGTAGGCCGCCTAATTATCCATTCAGGAGCAGATTTGAACATACTATGCGGGTGTATAGATGGGCGATAAAGCTTCAGTCGAAGTTAGGTGGAGATCTGGATATAATAGTTCTCGCGGCACTTCTTCATGATGTGGGCTGGGATGACGAGAGACCACATGGGGAGGTCGGAGCAGAGATAGCTGTCAATTATCTTGACAGTCTGGGAGTCGATCCACAGAAGATAGCCAAGATAGGCGAGATAATCATGATCCATGAGGAGAAGGATACTGATGCAGATCTGTCACTTGAGTGCAGGATAGTTATGGATGCAGACCTGCTGGATGAAGTGGGAGCGATCAGTGTTCTGTGGGATTCCATGGCTACGGCTATAGAGGACGAGGCAAGCTATAAGCGCGCATATTACAGAATCAAGAATTTTTATAAGATCAATAAACCAAAGATCAAGAGATGTAAGACGGAGGCTGGACGACTTGAGTACAGCAAACGCATGCAGCTCCTTGAGGATTTCATATTCCAGCTTGAGAAAGAACTGTTCTAGTATCGATTGATGAATTTGATTGTGGATAGGAGAGATAATTATGAAGACATTTGTTAAGATCCTTGTAGCCATTATTGTGGTAGCAGCTATCTGTGGCGGTGTGTATCTGGTTCTTCCTGAGACAGCTCAGATATTTGTAAAGGGTAATATTCAGTATCGTACTAACGATGAGGCAAAGGACAAGATAGACAGCCTTAAGAAGAATGAGATCGTCTATACAGATGTACAGAGCAACGGAACAGAGAAGAAGGTTCCTACAGGTGTTACATATGGAGACGCTCTTGATAAGAAGGCCAAGACAACAGTATGGTATTATGAGGACACAACAAACGGTGGATTCAGAATCACATATTATGGAACAAAGGTCAGCATGGATCTTGCAAAGTATGGTTCAGATGGAACATATATAGACAAGACACTGAAGGCAGTATTTGATTTCCCTGCAGGCGGAAAGAGTACAGTTACATTGTACATAGGAGATGAGCAGTGTGACGATGCGATGAAGGCTGCTGTACTTCAGGCTCTGGCTAACTAATAATAGTTAATATACAATAAAACTCCACACCGACTTGATATGTACCCTCTTTACTGGACAACCAGTAAG
>UMBP01051324.1_pt1 | contig 12109 bp, 7 predicted proteins | sample 1963991 | NCBI WGS metagenome assembly UMBP01 (sample SAMEA4835944, study PRJEB28245) | human gut metagenome | biome: gut microbiome; material: fecal sample | place: Denmark | collected 2008
CGACGTGCTGGACTTGGGCGAAATCAGCAGCGCGCGCTTCAACGCCTACATGCTGACCTTGGCGACGAGCATTTCGAAGATTCTGCCGCGCATCCTGATGAATCTGCCGAACAGCGTGCGGCAGCTCATGGACGGTACGACGACGCTGCCGAGCAGCACCATCATTTTGGATAACGCCGACTAACATCAACCGAAAGCATCACTGCCCCGCAGTGTTCGCTATAAAGAAAAAGGGAAACCAAATAACAAGGAGGAAACCCCATGAAGAAACTGCTTGCGGTACTGCTCAGCATCATGATGCTGGCGATGCCCCTGACCTCGATGGCGGAAAACAGCGTGTGGGACAATGCCGCGCGTCAGGAAACCACCATCACCATCCACGACCTGAACGCTGACCTCGTGGCGGCGCTGGGCGGGGATGACACCGCGATGGCTGCCATCAACGACCTGCTGGCGGCGCTGTCCCTGACCGGCTATCAGCAGGGCGACGAAGCTGGCTTTGACCTCAACCTGAGCGGCAAGAGCGTGCTGGGTATGGCATCGCTGACGACTGCTGCGGAAGAAAACCAGCTGATGTATGTGTCCAGCGCGCTGCTGGGCGGCGTGATTGCTGTGAACAGCAAGGACGTGGAAGCCATCAAGGAAAAAGCCCTCCGCGCGACGATGAAGATGTCCGGTCAGAGCGACGAGGAGATCGACAAGGCGATTGAAGAATCGAAGGAACAGCTGAGCGGCAATGCGGAATACACCGCCCTGATGGAAGCAGCGGCGAATCTGAGCAGCATGACTGAAGAGCAGCTCATGGAAGAACTGACGCAGGCGGACACCACGGCGTTCATGACCATGATGAACGAAATACTGTCCGGTGCAGAAATGGCAGAAGTGACCGAGCAGCCCGGCGACTGCGACGCGGCGAAGAGCTACGTCAAAGTCACCGTTCCGCCGGAAAAGCTGGCCGAGATGACGAAAGCCCTGCTGGAAATGATCCACAGCTTTCCGAGCATCGGCGCCTACATGGATGCGCTTTTTTCCGCTGCTGACACGAGCTGGGACGACCTGCTGAAAGAGCTTGATGAAGCAGATCTCTATGCGGATGACATCGTTTACGAATACTGGATGACTGAAGCAGGCGAGTTGGTTCGCATGACGGCTTCGGTGAAGATCAACAACGGCGGCGAAGAACCCTTGCCGATCTCCTTCACGATGACCCGCAACACGGCGGACGGCGTGGCGACGTGGCTTGTGACCATCAAGAGCGCGGAAGATACCGCGGCGACGCTGACCTTCGCAGGCGACTTGGAGAACTTCACGGCGAACCTGACCGCCTATGCTGGCGAAGACCCCGTTGAAATCAACGTCAGCGGCAAGGGCGTTGGCACGGACAGCAGCGTTGTTGATGTGGAAATCAAGGAAACGGTGGACGGTGTCGAGCAGGGCTTCGGCGTTGTGGTGACGACCGCTACGACGATGGACGGCGAACAGGGCGTCCGCAAGGTGGATGTGCTGGTGCGCTTCATGGGTCTGGACGTTGTGACCATCACGGCGGAAACCCGCACCTGCGACGCGAAGGACGCGCTGGACGTGAGCAAGGCGCAGGATTTGGGCGCGATGACGGACAGTGAGTTCCAGACGTGGTTCGTCAAGGTGATGAACAACCTGCAGAACCTGCCCATGACCCTGCTGATGAGTCTGCCGGAGAGCATGCTGACCCTGCTGATGGGCGGCAGCAACTGATACGATTTCCTGCATTTGGATGTGCCATCTGCTTGCGCCTTTCCCATGCTGGCGTTTGCGTTAGCCAGAACGAATCATTTGCGGTGCATCTCGGCGCATTCTCATTTGGAAATAGTATCCGCATGGGAGGCTGACTGAAAAAGTCAGCCTTCTTTTCTATTGCCGGAACATGCTGATTTTCGACCAGAAAAGCAATCCAATTGTAAAAATATGCGCGGAATGGTTGACAAGTCGGGCGGATTGCTTTACCATAGTACATGGATTATTCTGTGACTTTACTCCGCACGGCTTGCGGATGATTCAGATGGAGGAACAGGCAAGATGAAGATGCTTGGCAAGCGATTTCTGTCACTCCTGCTCGCGCTGGGAATGCTGCTGATGCTGCTCCCCGCGGCTGCGGCATCGGAGCTGACGATGCTGCAAGTGGATTTTCTGGGCATGTATGCCACAAGCGCGGGAACGTATGAATCCCGGAAATTCACGGGCGATTTTACCGTCATGCAGAACGGGGCGGCGGTCGGCACGATTCGCCTGACCGACTTCGGCAGCGACCCGATTTCCGTCCCCGGCACGGGCAATGTGCAGCTTGTCCCGGTGGCGGAAACGATGCCGGAGGACGCCGTTATGGCGGCGAGCTACACCGTGTCGATTGTCGATGGACGGCTGAACAAAGCGGTCATTGCTGTGCTGACGGACACGGGTCTGTTCACCGTGCACACGGAGAGCAGCTCCTCTTTTGACCTGATTAACGAGCGCGGCGAGACGATTCTCTCCTTCGACACCGACAGCCGGGGCGACTATGCCCTGCCGACGGCGATTCATACGGGGCTGTATACCCTGCGCATGACGAAGGCTTCGCTGGCCATTGAAAGCTGGCGCGACAAGATTATCAACATTGAGCGCTACACGGGTGCGGGTTCCGTGACGAAGGTGAACGCTTCCTATTACTATGTGCCGCCGACGATGGCGCCGACCGCCACGCCTGAACCCACGCCTACGCCGACGCCCACCCCGACACCTACACCGACACCGACACCGACACCGACGGCAACGCCTACGCCTACGCCGACGGCTACCCCGACCTTAGCGCCGACGGAAGCGCCGACCGAGAATCCGACGGAGGAACCGACGGAGAAACCCACGGAAGCGCCGACGCCAACCCCGACGGCTACCCCGACCCCGAGCCCGACGCCCACGCCGAGCCCGACGCCCACGCCTACGCCGCCCCCCACCCCTGAACCCGTGGATGGCACGCTGACGATGCTCATGCGCGGCGTGAACGCGGCAGTGGCGTACCAGATTGTCAGCGAGGACGGCAAAACGACCCGCACGGGTTACCTGACCGATGGCGAGACGGTGCAGGAAGCCGACCTCTTCCACGGGACATACGCCGTCACGGTGACGCTGCCGGAAGGCACGCTGCTGACGGGCGTGAACGGCTGGCCGAACCTGCAGAAGGGTCAGGCACAGTGGCTGGTGAACATTCAGGCGATGCAGACCAGCCGTTATGAACTGGATCTGACGCTCAGCGGCGGCATGACCGGCAGCATCGACGACCTGTCTGCCCCGGCGGAAGTGACGATTTCCGGCCAGCGGATGAGCGAACAGATGACGGTCAGCGGCGCGTTTGCGCTGAACGACCTGTATCCTGATACTTATCAGATTACGGCAGCCCTGCCGCGCGGCCTGTATGACACCGAGGGCTGGACGCTCAGCACGACCGATACGGGCGTGATGGCGAGCATTCTGGTGGAAATCGGCGCGGGCGAAACCGTTGTGCTGCCGGCGCTGGCGAACCATGCCACCGGCGACGCTTCCGGCGTGGTGCTGGGGCTGGACGGTCAGCCGATGAGCGGCGTGCAGGTGCAGCTGGTCAATCAGGCGGGCGAAGTCGCGGCGGAAGCGGTGACGGATGAAAACGGCGCTTGGCAGGCGGAGTTCCTCGAATACGGGACGTACGTTGTCCGCTATGACGCGGGTGTGACCCTTGCCAACGGTGCGCTCGTCATTAGCGACGAACCCGCGACTGTGACCGCGAAGGCGGCGAATCCGGCGGCGCTGACCATCCACGCTTTCCGCGACAACGATAACAACGGTTCACGCGGGAAGTACGAGGAAGGCGTGTCCGGCGCGACGATGAGCCTCATCACCGAAGTCAACGGCGTGGAGGTTGTTGTGGCATCCGGCGAAACGGACAAGAACGGCGAAGTGTCGCTGGCTGTGCCGGCGGGGACGTACGTCCTGCGCAGCGAGCTGCCCGCGGGCTTCGGCCATGGTGTGCACGGCAAAAATGTCAGCGCGAACATGTCCATCATGGATGAAACGACCGAACAAGTGCAAAGCAGCGTGCCGCTGACCCTCGAAGCCGGTTCTGTGACCGACGTGGGCGTCGGCGTGATGACGATGGCGGCGCTGCAGGGTCTTGTATGGCTGGATGAAAACGACGACGGCGTGTATCAGGACGGTGAACCCGGTCAAGCGGGCATCAAAATCCGCGCCGTCGGCGTGAAAAACGGCTTGGTGTACGAAACCGAGAGCGGCGAGGACGGCAAATTCTACATCGGTCAAATGCGCTACGGCACATACAATGTCGAATACAGCCTGCCGGACGGCTTGGTGTTTGCGCGCTACAGCCAGACGGGCGGTAATCGCCGCTCCATCATCACCAGCGAATTCAAGCGCTCTGAAACGGATCAGGTGATTCTTGAACGCGGTGATTTGGAGGAAGTCCTCCTTGGCGTGATGAAGGGCTCTGACATCAACGGCATCTGCTTCCTGGATGAAAACAACAACGGCGTGTACGACGAGGGCGAAAAGACGCTGGAAGGCGTGAAGGTCGTCCTGTACCGTCAGGCCATCGGCAAGGAGCTGCTGAACACCGTCTCCGACGAGAACGGGCGCTTCACCTTCGCCAACATCCGCGGCAGCACGTTCCGCGTCAAAGCGACGATTCCGCAGGGCTATGTGTACACCATTGCGGGCGATGGCGAGTACGGCAACCTGTTCGCGCCCGGCACTGACCGCCGCGAGTACACGATTTCCGACGTGGTGCTGGAGAATGACAGCGAGATGACGATGGCCATCGGCGCGATTACTTACGGCAGCATCTCCGGCACGGTGTATCTGGATGACGACTTCTCCGGCAGCCGGATGGACGCGGAAAAGATGGTCAACAACTTCACCGTCACCCTGACGGATGAAAACGGCAATACCCGCACGGCGAAAACGAACCGCAGCGGCGTGTATACCTTCGATGACCTTGCGCCGGGGCAGTACACCGTGAGCGCGACCGCGAACCGCGGCTTGGCGTTCACGCGCACGGGCGACGGCAATATCCTCCGCAACCTCTCCGGCGGCGCGGGCGAAAGCGAACCGGTGGCGCTGACAATGGGCGCGGATTTGACGGGGCTTGATATCGGCATGATTACCCCCGGACATGTGTCCGGCGTGGTGTTTGCCGACAAGAACGACAATGGCCTGCGCGACGCGGATGAAGGCGGCTTGCTCGGCGCGGTGGTCCACCTGATGGACGAAACCGGTGACGTGGCGACCCGCACCATCGGCGCGGATGGCAGCTTCCTGTTTGACGCGGTGCTGCCCGGAACGTACCGCCTGCGCTACGAGCTGCCGGGCGACGGCGTGTTTGCTCCCCTGGCGGACGGCGGCAACACCATTGCGCCGGATTCCGACGGCACGACGGATTCCTTTACCATCGGCGTGGGCGAAGAAGTCACCGCGCCCCTGTGCGGCGCACTGGCTTTGGGCGACATTGAAGGCATGGTGTTTGCCGATCACAACGGCAACGGCGCGCAGGATGCAGACGAAGCGGCGCTTGCCGGCGTGACGCTGATTCTGACCCCCTCCCGCGAGGATTTGACGGAGCAGACCGTCCTCACCGATGCGACGGGCGCGTACAGCTTCACCGGGCTGCGGCCGGACGCCTACACGCTGACCCTGCGCTTCCCGGAGAGCATGGTGCTCTCCAAGCTGGACGGCAATGTGACCCTGCCGCTGATGCACGGGCTGAACGAGCAGCAGGTGAGCATCGAAATCGGGCTGGGCGAGGAATGGCTGAATCAGGCGCTTGGCGGCGTGATTCCGTCGAAGATGTCCGGTCAGGTTTGGGTGGATGAGAATGACAACGGGCGCATGGACGCGGGCGAAATCACCCCGGAAAACGAGACGCTGACCCTGCTGGATGAAACCGGCGCGGTGTTTGCGCAGGTGCAGACCGATGCAGATGGGCGGTTCGCCATCGACGGCATTGCCCCCGGCGTGTACAGCCTTGCCTACGACCTCAAGGAAGGTACGCAGGCGGCGCGTCTGGGCGACAGCACCTTCACCACCGAGGGCAGTCAGCTCGTCATGACCGAAATTGAAATTAGCGAAAACAACAACTATACTGCTCCGATGCTGGGCTTGAAGATTGACACAAGCATCGGCGGCATGGTCTGGTGCGACAACGCGGGCGAGATTGCGCCCCTGTCCGGCGCGGAGGTTATCCTGCTGGACGAAAAGGGCAGCGAACTGCAAACCGCGACGACGGGCGAGGACGGCATCTACCGCTTTGACGGCTTGATGCCGGGGAACTACCGTCTGCGTGTGACGCTCCCGAACGGCTACGTCGTCGTAGAAAAGGACGACACGCGCCTCAAGGACGGGCAGAACATCAGCGTGATGACGACCTACACCGCCCGCGAGGGAGAGAGCGACCTGATTGTCCTGCGCATGAGCCAGCATCAGCTGGAACAGAATATTGGCGCGGTGCAGCCGGGCACGCTGGGTGACTTCTGCTGGCTTGACCTGAACGGCAACGGCCTGCAGGACGCGGGCGAACTCGGTCTGGGCGACATGCGCATCGAGCTGTGGCGCAACGACCAGCTCGTCGCGGAAACGACGACCGATGCGTACGGCTACTACACTTTCGAGAACCTGTATCCCGGCGTGTACACGCTCAAGCCCATCTACCCGACGGAAGTTGTGCCGACGCGTATGCGCACGGATATTCCGCTGATTGCGTCGATTCTGGGCGAAAACGGCGAATCGAACCCGGTGCAGGTGACCTCCGCCAGTACGACCTACACGGCGGATTTGGGCTTCGTGCTGGTTGATGACGACGTGCTGCCGGCAAACTACGGCATCGGCGAAAAGCAGGACTGGACGAAGAAGTAAGGGACAATGCGGAATTGCGCATCCGCGGATGGCGGGGTGCTGCGGGGGCGAAAGCTCTCGCGGTGCCCCGCTTTTTGTGAAGGGGGAGGGAAGCAAAGTCCGCTTTTACGGAAAGAATCAACTGTTTGTTTTGGTGAGAATTGAAAAGTAAATAAAAGTTACTTCACTCGCATTTTCCGAATGAAAATGGAAGCTGCTTCATTCTGAAATCCCAAATCCGCGCGAATCAACCGTTTTCCTGCGCGAAAGCGTATTGCAAAAGCGGCTTGCATCTGGTACTATAAACGTTACCAGATGTGGCTGTTTAATATGGAAAGAAATCAGCCGAATCATGCTGGAAATGAAAGGACGGAAACAAATATGAAGAAACTCCTTGCTCTCCTGATGGCGCTCATGATGTGCTGCACTGCCTTTGCGTTCGCGGAGGAAGAAGCGGAAGTGCCGGCAGTTGAAATGAATGTCAGCTTCGAGGCGCAGACGGTTACGCTGGGTGAAACGGGTCTGACGATGCAGATTCCGGCGGACTGGGCGGTTCAGGAAGTCCCCGCAGGCACGGAAAACGCCGAGAGCATCCTGCTCTTCGCCGTCAACGCCGACCAGACGGTCAGCATTACGGCGCAGCTGTCCGCGATGAGCTTTGAAACGCTGCTGCAAGGCATTCAGGACGCGGGCGCGACGGAAGAAATGCTCGCTGAGCTGTATGTCAACGAAAACTATTGCCTGATGTACACCCCCGGCGACACCGTGCTGGCGCTGTACACCTTCCTTGATGACGAGACGGTTCTCGCTGTGACGTTCCAGGTCGCCAGCAAGGAAGTGGGCGACGCGCTGGAAAACATGCCGCTGGAGATCTTCGGCAGCTTGGCGGCAGCGGAGTAATTCACTTCGTTACCATGATGCAGGACGAATGAGCGTCCTGCATTTTTTGTGCGCAAAAATGAACAGGGACTTGCAGAAAAACTTGATAAATGCAACAACTTGGACGAAAATATTCAAAATACACGAGAAAAACATAAAAAAAACACAGTTTGTGCAACAAAACACTTGATTTTCTCCATACAGTGTTGCATAATAAAGCATCGACGCGGTGAAACCGGTTGGTTTTGCGTGTCGATGAACAAGAAACGCAGGCAGACGCGGCAGCGCCCCTGCCGGGAAGGTGGAGCGGATGAATTCCAAGATGCTGTTTTATATCCTCAAGCGCGTGCTGCTGGCGCTGCTGACCATCTGGATTGTCATCACGGTGACGTTCTTCGTGATGCACTCGATTCCGGGTGGACCGTTCGCAAGTGAAAAGGCAATTTCCGCGGAAGCGCAGGCGGCGCTGGAGGCCAAGTACGGACTGGACAAGCCGCTGGGCGAACAGTATGTGACATATCTGCGCGACGTAGTGACGAAGCTGGACTTCGGGCCGAGCCTGAAGCAGCGCGGCCGTCAGGTCATTGACATTATTCTGGATGGCATGAAGACCTCCGCGAAGCTTGGTCTGATTGCGGCGTTCAGCGCGGCGATTGCCGGCATCGTCCTCGGCGCGCTGGCGGCGCTGCGGCGCAACACCGTGCTGGATAAGATTATCATGGTGATTACGACCGCGTTCGTGTCCATGCCGTCGTTCATTATGGGGTCGTTCCTGCTGATAGTGTTCTCAGTCAAGTTAGGCTGGGTACCCGCGAACGGCGCGACGGCCGAAGGGCTGATCCTCCCGATCATCACCCTTGCGCTCTACCCGATGAGCTATATCACGCGCCTGACGCGCTCCTCCATGCTCGACGTGCTGGGGCAGGATTATATCCGCACCGCGCGCGCCAAGGGCGTTTCGGGCAAGAAAATTATCTTCGGTCACGCGCTGAAGAACTCGCTGATTCCGGTTATCACCTATTTCGGCCCGATGCTGGCGTTCATCGTCACCGGTTCGATGGTCGTCGAGCAGATTTTCGCCGTGCCGGGTATCGGCCGCCAGTTCGTATCCAGCATCACCAACCGCGACTACACCATGATTATGGGGACGACCATTTTCCTCGCCTCTTTAATCGTGATTATGAATCTGATCAGCGACCTGCTCTACAAGGTGGCTGATCCGCGCATTGATTACGAATAAGGAGGCATCTGCACCATGATGATGAACAAGAAAAAGCCCTTTAGCCTGCATCTGGATGTGGATTCCTTCATGCCCGCGACGGCGGAGGAAAAGGAAGTCATCTCCCGGATGCGGCCGTCCTCGACCTTTTTCCGCGACGGCGTGAAGCGCCTGCTGAAAAACAAGGTTGCGACCATCAGCCTGATTCTGATTGTGCTGATTACGCTGTCCTCCATCATCATCCCGATGTTCTGGCCGTATTCGTATGACCAGATGCTGGGACAGACGAAGGGTCGCCCGATGGACAACAGCTACAACAACCTCGCGCCGTTCCAGTACGGCAAGACGGAACTGAAGAAAATCGACAAAGGGGAATCTGTTTTCCCGCACATCTTCGGCACGGACGCGCACGGACGCGACTACTTCATCCGCGTCGTCTACGGGACACGCATTTCTCTCGCCGTCGGATTCTTCGCCAGCATCATCGTGCTGGTGATTGGCATGATGATTGGCGCAGTCGCAGGATACTTCGGCGGCAGGGTGGACTTGTTCATCATGCGAATCGTCGATATTATCTACTCATTGCCAGATATGCTGGTCATCATCCTGCTGTCGGTCGTGCTGGGGCAGGTGCTGCATGTGGAAGGCACCATCTTAGAGAAAATCGGCTCGAACATCATCAGCATGTTCATCGTCTTTGGTCTGCTCTATTGGGTGGGCATGGCGCGCCTGATTCGCGGTCAGATTCTGTCCCTCCGCGAGCAGGAGTACGTGCTGTCGGCGCAGGCGACGGGCGCGAAGGCGCGGTGGATTATCCGCAAGCACCTTCTGCCGAACTGCATCAGCGTCGTGATTATTTCGACCGCGCTGCAAATTCCGAACGCGATTTTCACCGAAAGCTTCCTGTCCTTCCTGGGGCTGGGCGTCAACGCGCCGATGCCCTCGCTGGGTTCGCTGGCTTCTGACGCGCTCAACGGCATCTATTCCTACACCTATCGCTTGATTATCCCCGCCGTGGTCATCTGCCTCATCGTGCTGAGCCTGAACCTGTTCGGCGACGGCCTGCGCGACGCATTTGACCCGAAGCTGAATGCGTGATGAAAGGAGCTGGACAAAATGGCATTGCTGGAAGTCAATGACCTGCATACATCCTTCTTCACCGACGCGGGCGAAGTCAAGGCGGTGGATGGCGTTTCGTTCCGCCTTGACCACGGCAAGGTGCTGGGCATCGTGGGCGAAAGCGGCTCAGGTAAGAGCGTCACGGCGTATTCCGTCATGCAGATTCTTGCGCCGACGGGCAAAATCGTCAGCGGCAGCGTGAAATTCGACGGGCAGGAGCTGGTCGGCGCGGACGAGAAGCTGCTGCGCTCCGTGCGCGGCAACCGCATCTCGATTATCTTCCAGGACCCGATGACGTCCCTGAACCCGACCTACACCATCGGCCGGCAGCTGATGGAAGCGATTTTGCTGCACACCGACCGCAACCGCCATCAGGCGCGCGAACGCGCGGTGGAGATGCTGAAGCTGGTCAACGTCAACGAGCCGGAAAAGCGCATGAAGCAGTACCCGTTCGAGTTGTCGGGCGGTATGCGGCAGCGCGTGATGATTGCTATGGCGCTGGCGTGCGAGCCGGACATCCTGATTGCCGACGAGCCGACGACCGCGCTGGACGTGACAATTCAGGCGCAGATTCTTGATTTGATGCGCGACCTGCAGAAGAAGATGGGCATGGCGATTATCATGATTACGCACGACTTGGGCGTTGTCGCCCAGATGTGCGACGAGGTCATCGTCATGTACGCCGGGTCTATCTGCGAACAGGGTACGGCGGATGAAATCTTCTACAACCCGCGCCACGAGTACACAAAGGGCTTGATGCGCTCCATCCCGACGGCGGAGAACAACGGACAGCGCCTGCAGCCGATTACCGGTACGCCGATTGACCTGCTGAACATGCCCAAGGGCTGCCCGTTCGCGCCCCGCTGCGAGGCGGCGATGAAGATTTGCCTGAAAGAGAAGCCGGTTCGGATGCTCATCAATGACGACCATATGGCAACCTGCTGGATGAACGTCAAGAAGGGCGTGGAGGACGGCAGCATCACGGAGGAAGGAGGAGTGCCCTGTGTCTGAAGCGCAGATGCACCAGCCGCTGCTGGAAGTCAAAGGACTGAAAGAATACTTTGACATCAACATGGGCTTCTTCCGCACCAAGCCGCTGAAGGCGGTCGATGATGTGTCCTTCACCATCAACAAGGGCGAAACGCTCGGTCTGGTGGGCGAATCCGGCTGCGGCAAGACGACTGTTGGGCGCACCATCCTCCAATTGTACAAGCCGACGGCGGGCGAAATCATTTACGATGGCAAGCCCGTCAAGACGAAAGCGGACTTGCAGAAGTTCCGCACGAAGGCGACGATGGTGTTCCAAGATCCGTACTCCTCGCTGAACCCGCGCATGACCGTGTCGGACATCGTGGGCGAACCGCTGGATGTGCACCACCTGTATTCCTCCAAGAAGGAGCGGGAGGAGCGCATTTTGCAGCTGCTGGGCTATGTCGGGCTGAACAGCGAACACGCCTCGCGTTACGCGCACGAGTTTTCCGGCGGTCAGCGGCAGCGCATCGGCATTGCCCGCGCGCTGGCGGTGAATCCGGAATTCATCGTCTGCGACGAGCCGGTGTCGGCGCTGGACGTGTCGATTCAGGCGCAGGTCATCAACATGTTTGATGATTTGCAGGATCGGCTGGGGCTGACGTACCTGTTCATTGCGCATGACCTGCTGGTTGTGCGGCACATTTCGGACAGAATCGCCGTGATGTATCTGGGTAAGATGGTGGAGCTGGCGTCGGCGGAGGAAATCTACAATCACCCGCTGCACCCGTACTCCAAGTCGCTTTTGTCCGCCGTTCCTCTGCCTGACCCGAAGGCTGCGCGCGCGAACAAGCGCATTGTCCTCTCCGGCGACATTCCAAGCCCCCTGAACGCGCCGTCGGGCTGTCCGTTCCGCACGCGCTGCCCCTACGCCACCGAAGTCTGCGCGCAGTCGATGCCGCCCTTCAACGAAGTCGAGAAGGGTCACTTCGTCGCCTGCCACCGGGTGAAGGAACTGGGGTAAAAGGGGAGACGCCA
>UMBP01036691.1_pt1 | contig 11896 bp, 7 predicted proteins | sample 1963991 | NCBI WGS metagenome assembly UMBP01 (sample SAMEA4835944, study PRJEB28245) | human gut metagenome | biome: gut microbiome; material: fecal sample | place: Denmark | collected 2008
GAAGAATGCTTAAGCATTCTTATTTAATAATCATCCGATAAAGGATTAAAGATCATAATACCTTTCAAATTCGGCGGGATGTGGAATCTGATTGATGCGTGCAGCCTCTTTGCGCTTGCGATCGATCCAGATATTGAGGAGCCTCTCGGGGAATACACCGCCGCGGGTCAGATAGTCATGGTCTGCTTCAAGGGCATCAAGTGCCTCGTCAAGGCTCTTGGGAAGGCTGTCGATCTTTGCTTTTTCCTCTTCGGGAAGGTCAAACAGGTTGAAATCATAGGGACCCCAGCCGCAGACGGAAGGATCGATTTCGTTGATAATGCCGTCGAGACCTGCCATAAGGATTGCCGCATAAGCATAGTAGGGGTTGCAGGTTCCGTCGGGGTTGCGCAGCTCGAAACGCTTAGCCATGGGCGATTTTGCGTAAGCGGGGATGCGAATTACCGCAGAGCGGTTCGCTGTTGCATAGCCGATGGTAACGGGAGCTTCAAAGCCGGGAACAAGGCGTTTGAAACTGTTGGTGGACGGGTTTGTGATTGCGCAAAGACTCTTTGCATGTTTAAGCAGACCGCCCATGAAGTTGTGTGCAAGCTTGGAGAGCTGAGCATAGCCGTTTTCATCATAGAAAAGGGGCTTGCCGTCCTTGGTGAGCAGCATGTGAACGTGCATACCGTTGCCGGCTTCCGCATAGATGGGCTTGGGCATGAAGGTTGCGGTGCAGCCTTCTTCAACGGCAGCGTTGCGGATGATGTATTTTGTTACCATGGTGTTGTCTGCCATTTTGACAACATCATCAAGCTCAACCTCGATTTCAAGCTGGCCGGGGCCGCCGACTTCGTGGTGATGATACTTGACTTTAACGCCCCAATCTTCCATAAGCATGCACATTTCGCTGCGGAGATTGTAATACCTGTCCTGCGGAGCACCGATGTGATAGCCGCCCTTGTGCGGAATCTGGAAACCGTCTTCACTGCTGCCGGTGTTCCAATCGGCTTCTTCGGTGTCAATTTCACAGCGAACGCATTCGGGACGAGTCTCGAACTGAACATTGTCAAACACATGGAATTCGAATTCCGGTCCGATGATCATTTCGTCGGCAATGCCGGATTCACGCATGTATTCAACAGCGCGCTTGATAACGTTGCGGGGATACTGATCGAACGGGCGGTTCTCGGGGCGGTCGATAATCATTGCATCGCCGCTCATGGTGAGGGTCGGAACCTCTGCAAAGGGATCGACAGCAGCGGTGGAAAGGTCGGGAATGAAGACCATATCGCTGTTTTCAACGGGTGCGTAGCCGTAGTTGGAACCATCAAAGCCGATGCCGTATTTCATCGTGTTTTCATTAAAACGGGCGGCGGGGATGGTGATATGACGCCAACGACCGTCGATATCGGTCATTTTGAAATCGACCATTTCAATTTCATTGTCAAGGATGAATTCCTTTGCCTGCTCAATTGTTTTAAACAGCACGGGTGAAACCTCCTGAATAGGTAAAATTTTTTTGAACGAAACAAAATCCATTGCTTCCGTTCATGCTTATTGTGACAGATTTTTGCTGATATGTCAAGGAAAACACGATATATATTTACCTGTATACGAAAAGCAAACGGCGATGCGGCAATTTCTTAGCCGTATCTTATCCGTGGACATGATAAAATTAAAAGCACAGCAACCGAGAGGCTTTGCTGCGCCGTCAAATCGACAGGCACAGAATAAAAACATACGAAATCAATGCGTATGCGGCCGAAACGGTGCATCGGAAAAATCGGGAGGAAAGTTAATGGATATTTTTGATATTTTAACGCTTATCGGCGGTCTGTGCCTGTTTTTGTTCGGCATGAACGTAATGGGTGACGGACTGGAGCGCAGAGCGGGCGGAGGGCTGAAGCTTTTGCTCGGCAAGCTGACAAACAACCGCATGAAGGGCTTCCTGACGGGTCTCGGAGTGACGGCGGTGATTCAAAGCTCATCAGCAACAACGGTTATGGTCGTTGGCTTCGTTAACTCGGGACTCATGACGCTTAAACAGTCCATCGGTGTTATCATGGGGGCGAACATCGGCACAACGGTAACGGCGTGGATTCTGAGCCTCGGCGGAATTTCAAGCAGCAATGTCTTCGTTCAGCTTTTGAAACCCACATCGTTCACACCCGTGCTTGCATTGGCAGGAATGATTCTTTTGATGACGGGAAAAACGGACAAAAAGAAGGATACAGGCACAATTCTGCTCGGTTTTGCAACGCTGATGTTCGGAATGGATACAATGTCCGGTGCTGTTGCCGGGCTTGCGGATGTTCCCGCCTTCCGCAACATGTTCATAATGTTCAAAAATCCGCTTTTCGGAATGCTTGCGGGTGCGGTGCTGACGGCGATAATCCAAAGCTCATCGGCCTCCGTCGGCATTTTGCAGGCGTTGACCGTCACGGGACAGGTATCTTACGGTGCGGCGATTCCGATCATCATGGGGCAAAACATCGGAACCTGCATAACGGCGATCATATCCTCTTTCGGAGCCAACAAGAACGCAAAGCGCGCCGCAATCGTGCATCTTTCGTTCAACGTTATCGGCACGGTGGTTTGGCTGACGGTGTTCACGATCGTTTCCTATGTTTTCAAACCACTGTTGTTTGATACGGCGGCAAGTTATTTCGGCATTGCTGTCGCGCATTCGCTTTTCAATATCCTTTGCACCGCGCTGCTGTTTCCGGCTGCGCCCCTGCTTGAAAAAATTGCGGTTCGGCTTGTTCCGGACGGAAACAAGAAGGACACGATCTCCGAACTGGACGACCGCCTGCTTGCAACACCCGCAATCGCGCTGGAACAATGCGAGCGCGTGGTTGAAACCATGGCGGAGGAGACGGCGGAGGCTTTCAAACTGAGCATGGATATGCTCACGAATTATGATGCGGATTCGGCGGGAAAAATACGTAAAGCCGAGGATAACAGCGATCATCTGGAGGACATCATCGGGACGTATCTCACCAAACTCAGCAGGAATCAGTTGACGGAGGACGACAGTGCGGAGGTTTCCAAGCTGCTCAAAGCGATAGGCGATTTTGAACGAATTTCGGATCACAGCGTCAATATTCTTGAATCGGCGGAGGAACTCCGCAGCAAAAAAATCGAGTTTACCGGGCGGGCAAAGGCGGAGCTCGGCGTGCTTTGCAGTGCCGTTTCCGAAATTTTGACGGCTGCATGTGCCGCATTTAAGGATAATGATCCCGAAAAAGCGTTGAAAATCGAACCTTTGGAGCAGGTTATTGATGATTTGAAGGTTCAGCTGCGCGACAGGCACATTGCACGGCTCAAGAACGGCGAATGCACGGTTGAAGCGGGATTCATCTGGTCTGACATACTGACGAATCTTGAGCGTGCATCGGATCACTGTTCCAACATTGCTCTCTGCGTTATTGATGCGGGCAAACACAATATGAACATGCATGAATCTCTGTCCGAAATGAAGAAGGACAATCCCGCATTCGAGGACGAGTTTGACATGTACACCCGCAAGTATCGCATAACAGGCTGATAACGGAGCGACAGCATTGCCGCATTGCGGCAAAAACATATTCAATCGTTAATTTCTTCATGCATACAAAAAGCGGACGGAGGCGGAACCGTCCGCCTTTTTGTTGTGCCGCACTCCTTTTCGAAACAGCCGGAGACCGTTTGAATTTCGGCATAAAGCGGCAGTACTTAAACGAAATCAAATCAATGTCCGGATTCAATCGAAAAGGCGGGTTTTGCGGATAAATTCGTACTTCGGACAAACGGCGGGTTTTATGCATTGTACGGAAGGGGAATGAGGGATATAATCAATCGTGCGGTGCGGCGGAAGCGTGTCTGCCCGCAAAAACATCGCATCCGCAAAACGGGTAAACGGATATAAACGAAAAGGAAGGAAGCTTTCGCTGCGGCGGGAGCAGCGGTCATAAAAACGGTTATGAAGATTAAGGCGGCTCGGAATTCAATCGAAACCGATTCATCCGGCAAAGAAAACACGGCAGTCAATGCGAACACGGCGGCGGGGGAGGAAAAGACTTTTCTCGGCACGGAACCTATCGGCAGGCTGCTGTTTAAGCTGGCTGTGCCGACGGTCATTGCGCAGCTTGTGAACATGCTTTACAACATTGTTGACAGAATCTATATCGGTCATATGCCGGGTGACGGCAGTGCCGCGCTGACGGGCGTGGGCGTGTGTATGCCGCTCATACTCATCGTTTCCGCGTTTGCCGCATTTGTGGCCTCCGGCGGTGCGCCGCGCGCTTCAATAAGCATGGGCAAGGGTGATTATGACTCCGCCGAAAAAATTCTCGGCGGCTGTGTTTTGATGCAGGTTGTGATTTCCGCCGTGCTGACGGTGGTTCTGCTTGTGTTCGGCAGGGATCTGCTGCTTGCATTCGGTGCAAGCGAAAACACGATCGATTATGCGGCGGATTATATGAGCATATATGCGATAGGAACGCTCTTTGTGCAGCTGACGCTCGGCCTGAATGCCTTTATCACGGCGCAGGGCTTTGCAAAATACGGAATGCTGACGGTGCTTATCGGTGCCGCTGCAAATATCGTGCTCGATCCGATTTTTATTTTCGGTTTCAGAATGGGCGTTCGCGGTGCGGCGCTTGCAACAGTCATTTCGCAGGGGATATCCTGCATATGGGTCATTTTGTTCCTGCGCGGGGGAAAAACGGTTTTGAAGCTGAAGCGTGAAAACATACGCTTTGCTCCGCGCATTATACTTCCGTGCATCGCACTCGGGCTTGCAACGTTCATCATGCAGGCAAGTGAAAGCGTGATTTCGGTATGCTTCAATTCATCGCTGCTGAAATACGGCGGGGACATTGCCGTGGGCGCAATGACGATCCTCACAAGCGTGATGCAGTTTGCAATGCTGCCGCTGCAGGGCGTTGCGCAGGGCGCACAGCCGATTTTGAGTTATAATTTCGGGGCAAAAAATGCCGACCGTGTTAAAAAGACTTTTTTCCGTCTTCTCACCGTAAGCCTCTGCTATTCCGTCGCGCTTTGGGCTTTCGTGATGCTGTTCCCGAAAACCTTTGCCGGAATATTCAGCCCGAATCCGGAGCTTGTAAATTTCACCGGTGATGCTTTGCGAATATACTGCGGTGCGCTCTTCCTTTTCGGAATTCAAATCGCCTGCCAGATGACTTTTGTTTCCATCGGCAACGCGGGCTGCTCAATAATCGTTGCGGTTCTCAGAAAATTTGTGCTGCTCATACCGCTGATTTATATCATGCCGCAGCTGCTTGCGGATAAAACAAATGCGGTTTACACTGCCGAACCGGCTGCCGATGCAATTGCGGTAACATGCACGGCGATACTGTTTTCAATCGAATTCCGAAAAGCCCTGAAAAAACTGAATTCGGATTCCGCAGGCGGAACACAGCCCGCAAAAACGGACTTGCGGGTTTAGCCCTCCGAAACAATGCTCCGCAGTGCCCGATACTTTATGATAATGTGCTGACGGAATAATGTATCGATAACAAAAAGCCGCCTTCCGAAACTGTCGGTCGGCGGCTTTTGTGAACCAGATATTCTAAATAAGCTTGTTATCCAAAATTTTTGTTAACTCTGATTTAGTTATGATTCAGTCAATGTTCATAGGGAGCATGAAACGAGCGACTCTTTGAACGTTGAGCTTTATGTAATTACAGATTTTGCAAGTTGAATAAGCGGATCCTTCAATCCAGACATGTCCGCTTTTTGCAACCCTGAAACACCTTGTGCATGTCCGCCAATGGTAGTTGTCGTCATGAGAATAACTGCCATACGAATGAGAGCCAGTGTGTTTGACACTGATTTTATCAACGGAAGCACCGTTTGCGGTGGAATTATTAAAATAATACTCCATAATCTGCTTCCAGTTATAACCGCGCTCTACAGCAAGGTAATTGGAACCGTTTTGCTGTAATTTACCGGATCCCTTCCCTTGGGAACTATAAGTTCCTGCCGTGTATCGAGTGGTGAAAAGCTTTTCGGTTCCACTGACCGTGCAAGTTACTCGAATTCCATCCAGTGCGTTGATGGCATTTCTCATGCTCACCTGATTTGCAGAAGAGGCACGGTTTACACTCATGTATGCAACTTCTCCAAATTTAACATCGTATCCACTGGCATCATGATAACCAGATGCAAGCATCCACCAGCAGTACATCTTGACCGCCATTGCATTTGCACGTACGGCTTGCTCAACGTAACCCATGTTGCCAATTTCGTTGCAGAGAGCGTTGAAAATGCAGTCAGCGAAACTGACCGAATGAATAGCTCCGTTTTCATCCTTAGCACGTATGGTTGCCGGTTCAGATATATAGTTGACAAAGCCAGAACCAACCTTGAGACCAGACGAATCAACGTGATACGGGTAACTTGCTCCAACATACCAGTGACCTGATTCTTTTACGAGAATCATTACTCGTTCACATTTTCCGGTCCTAAAATAAGGACTGGATTCATCGGCTACGATGTTTGCTGTAACCTTATAACATGCAACTGTATCGGAAGAAGCATAATAAGGGAGCAACTCCGTATAGACCGTTGAGGCATATTCGTTGCTTAACAAACTGAAATTGAGCAGTTCGGCTGATTCGATAGCCATAATGCCAGTTTTGGAGTTAACATATTCAGGCGAAGAAACAAGCTCCATGTATTCTTCCCGTGCAGCGGGGGCATAAGTTTCGACCCAGTCGTACCAGTTGCCAAGGTTGATGGTATTCCAGTATTCCTGGATGATCTCTGCTTGCTCGGTTAGAACATCAGAAACGCGCACTTCCGCAGACAATGCAGGGACTGCATTCAGGATACAGACGAGCGTTGAAAAAATGATAATCAAACTTAATATCCTCTTCATGCGTAAATCCCTCAAAGTTTTTACTCAAACCTGATATTTTCCGCAATATAAGCGGCAAGCCCTGCGGCGTTGTCAACACTGTTGGAAAGCTCAATGATAACGAACACGGGGTTGTCCTTCGTGAATGCGGCTGCGGCGGGGTTTTCGAACGCATGGAAGCCCTTTCCGACCGTCCAGTCGTGGGGAGTGCATTCATGATAGGCGGAGGTCCAGCCGCTTTCGAAATCAGCGGAAGCTTCGCTGACGGCGTGATAATTGGATTCGGTGAAAAGGCGAACATGGTTCATGAGCGTGGCTGCGGCATAGACGCCTGCAACGCCGTCGGTCTCATAGGCCTGTTTGTCATATTCGGCGGCACATACGGCGCCGACACAATTGCCGTTTTCGTCAAGAATAAGCTTGCGCATATCCATTCCGGCGCAAAAGTCCGAAAGGGAAGCGGAAGCGCCGTCGGTTTCGGCTTTGACCGTCCAGCCCTCGGGCAGCACAAAGTTGACAGAGAAAGCGGAGGCGGAGCCTGCGGAGGGGAAAGTGACTTTCACAGGCTGACAGGCATTTGTGTACCCGCTGAAAACGGGAACTGTCGTTGCGGGCGGAGCTGTCGGGACGGCGGCGGGGGAAGCTTCTGCGGCGGGGGACTGCGGTGCGGGTGTTCCGTCAGCCGATGAGGGCTGCTTTTGGCACGCTGCAAAGGAAAAAACGGTCACGATTGCAATTGAAAATGCAGCAATTGCTGCAAGCACTTTCGCCGAGCGGCGAACGATTGAGTGGTTGTGTTGCGTCATTGTTGTTCATCCTTTCTGAATTTCGGTCAATGGAGAAATATTCGGTTCGAACTCTCGATCCAAGTGAATTATACATCAAATCAAAAAAAAAGAAAACGGTTTTTGCACCTTTAGAACCGAAATAATAAACTATATTTTATTAAGGCAAAACTGTTAACGGCAAATGAACCGGCATTGCCCGCGTTGTCTTTGACAGATGCGATATTTTGCGGTATAATAACGTGAATTCATGTGCCTCGCGCGGCGGAACAGGGGTATGAACGTTCGTCCGTCGGCGCGGGGATGGAAAGGAACAAAATGATGACACAAAAAAGGTTCAATGCGCTGCTTTCAATGCTGCTTTGTGCGGCGATGCTGCTGAGCATGGTCGCTATGCTTTCGGGCTGCACTCGTTCGGGAAAAAATGATTCCCCTGCTTTGCAGCACAAAATCCTGCATTATTACAGCGAGAAAGACAGCACTTCATATTTCTTTGTCGACGGCAAAAAACTTGAAGATCGCATCGGGAGCGGCATCAGCACCTTCCTTTCGGTTGACGGCACGTCCGCAGCCGTGATCGCTGCAACGGCTCTGTATCGCGTTGATGCAAACGGAATTATTCTCGTTTACCCTGCCGCCGTAACGCGTGCGGTGCTTTCCATGGACGGGAAAAGCATCCTTTTCGCAACGGCAACGAAGGCATTTTTGTACAGCAGCGAAACGGGCGAAACGACTGAGTTCGAAGGCATTGAAGCTGAAACCGTGCTGAGCCTTGCGCTTTCCGAGGATGCAAAAACAGCCGCCGTGACCGTCGGTCAAAAGGGCGGAAGGACGGCGACCTATATCTGTTCCGAAGGAAAGGCCGAAAAGAACAGCGAGGATACATATGCGGTTGCGATTTCAAACGGAGCGGAGCGCATGTATTGCCTTGAATATGTTGACGGCGAGCTGACCGGGAGACTGCATTTTGTTCAGAACGGCAAGGATTCCGTTATCAGCACCAATGCGTCGCATTATTTTGAAGTAAATCGGGATGCAACCGAAATAACTTTTGACGTTAAATCCAAAACGCATTACAGCGCAAAGGGCAGCGAGGCAAAGCAGCTTGTTGATGCTTCCGCGCTTTCGCTTGCGGGTGCGCAGTATTCAACGATGGGCGGCAGCGAATGCACCGTTCTGCTCAAAAATGCCGGCAGCCTGTTCAACAGCATGTTCTACACCGAATACAATGCCAAGGATTCGGACGGCAACCAATTCGTTGAGTACGATTTGTATTTTGTAAATTCCTCCAAAAAGGCTGTGAAGCTTGTCGGCGGTGCAACCCAATTCACCGTTCAGCCGGACGGAACAAGCGTTTACTGCGTTGTTGACAGCAGTCTTTACACCGTTTCCGCGTTCAACCCCAAAAAACCGGAGCTTGTTGAAAGCAATGTTTATGCTTTCGGTGCGGATGAAGGCTTCAAGAACGTTTATCTGACCGATATTTACGGCAATGTTCGCCTTAAAAAGGACGGCGCGTCGAAGCTTTCGGACATCATTCTGATGAACATTTCTCATTCCGCAATGATGAACAACGGCACTCTGCTTTGCATCGGGCTTTATGACAACGGAGGAACTCTTTGCAGCATTAAGGGCACCGAGAGCAAGATTCTTGACGAAAACGTTTATTATTTTGAAGTTTACGGCGATGTTGCCGCTTATTATAAAAAAGCCGGCAGCAAGGACGGGCTTTATGACGTCTATATGTCCGAAGACGGCGAGAATTTCACCCTCTGCGTTGAGCAGGCGGCAATCGGCGGCAAGGCTTCCTGACGGCTCGGCAGCGGTTTTTGAATAAAATCCGCAAAAGGGATCGGAACAGCCTGTAAAGTTTCATACAGAGAATCTGCAATCCCTTTTGCATGGCGGCAGTGTCGTGCAAAGGGGGTTTTTAAAGCAAAAGATTCTGCTTTTGAAATTTATTTACGTAATCAGAAACAGTTTTTAAAATATATTGAATTTGGGTGCAATATTTTGCGGTCGCCGTGCATTAACATGGCGAAAGGAAGGAAAGGAGAAACAAAATGCTGATATTAAGTGCAATTAATCCGGAACAGGCACTTTCCGACGATGAAGCGGAGCTTATGGAACTTGACCTTGCCGCTGTTGCAGCAGGCAGCACGGAAGCGTTGGAACGACTCTATAACACGGCTAAAGCGGCGGTATACAGCTATTCTCTTTCCGTTTTGAGGAACGTTCAGGATGCGGAGGATGTTCTGCATGACTGCTTTGTGAACATCTTCACCGCTGCGGCGGGTTACAGGCCGCACGGCAAACCCATGGCATGGATAATCACCATTGCTAAGAACCTCTGCTTTGCAAGGCTGCGGCAGCACAATCGACAGGAACAGCTTCCCGATGAGGACTGGAGCGAGATGCTGGCGGACAATGCCGGGCTTTCAAATGAGGACAGGCTCGTTTTGCGGGAATGCCTCGGCAGGCTTTCCGAAGAGGAGAACAGGATCGTTGTTCTTCACGCCGTGGCAGGGTTCAAGCACAGGGAGATTGCTTCCGTTACGGGAATGCCGCTTGCAACCGTTCTTTCAAAATATCGCAGGGCAATCGCGAAGCTCCGCGAAAACCTTCAATAACAAAGGAGAGAAACAACCATGAAACACAACGAACAGGAAATCAAGGCGATGGTCAAAAAGGCATATTCGGCGGCAACCCCCGATGTGCTTGAGTCCGTACTCTCCGACTGCAAAAAACTGAAAGGAAGAGTCACACCCATGAAAAAGAAAAACTATCTCAAAAGCATCATTGCGGCGGCGGCCGCGGTAGTGTTCGTGCTTGCAGGCGTTATCGGCTTCGGCACATATCAAAAGGCAAACAAAGTCGTTTCAACCGTTGCACTGGACGTGAACCCCGGCATTGAGATCACAGTCAATGCAAAAGAAAAGGTGCTTGACGTTAAAGCGATGAACGATGACGCAAAAAAAGTTATCGGCGACATGAACTTTAAAGGCAGCGATCTGGATGTTGCCGTGAACGCGCTTATCGGCTCGATGCTGCGCTGCGGCTATCTGAGCGAAATCACAAACTCCATCCTTGTCAGCGTTGACAGCAGCGATGCGGCACAGGGCGAAGCCCTTCAAAAGCGAATTGCGGCTGAAATCGAGGCGATTCTGAATCAGAACGGCGGCGGTTCGGTTCTGAGCCAGACCGTGAGCCACGATGCAGAGCTTGAGAAGCTTGCGGCGGAATACGGAATCACCCTCGGCAAAGCGAAACTGATTCAGCAGATCACGAGCGCAAGCCCGCTGTATACCTTTGAATCCCTTGTTTCCCTTTCCATCAACGACCTGAACCTGCTCATGAACTCCGGCAAACTTAACCTTGGCGGAATTGACCGCAGCGGCACTCCCGCAAGCGGCGCATATATCGGCGAAGAAGCGGCAAAGCGCATTGCATTCGAACATGCGGGCGTTGCCGAAAGCGAAATCACCGAATATGAGTGCGAAATGGACTATGAGCACGGCAGAATGGTTTACGATATTGAGTTCAGCGGCAGCGACAGCACGAACGGCGGTTATATCGAATATGACTACCATATCGATGCCGAAAACGGTGAGATTCTGAAGTATGACTTTGAACACGATGATGACCATCATGCAACCCCCGCGCCCAGCAGCGAATACATCACAAGTGAAGAGGCGATCGCATTCGCTCTTGAACGCGCAGGTCTTGCACGCAATCAGGTAACGAACCTGAAAGCTGAATTTGAAACCGAACACGGCATTGCGTTGTACGAAGTTGAATTCGATGCAAACGGCTACGAATACGAAATCAAAGTTAACGCAGCGGACGGCAGCATACTGAAGTTTGACAGGGATTATGACGATGACCACAACCACGGCGGTCATCACGAAAACCCCACGGCAGCACCCACGGCAGCACCCACTCAGGCTCCCTCCGAAAGCTATATCGGTGAGGAACGTGCAAAGCAGATCGCTTTCAACCGTGCAGGCGTTTCCGCAAGCCAGGTAAAGAACCTCAAGGTTAAGCTCGATACGGACGACGGCAGGGCGATTTACGAAATTGAGTTCGATGCGAACGGCTATGAATACGATGTTGATGTTGACGCAGTGAACGGCAATGTTGTTGACTTTGACAAGGATGCGATTGATGACGATGACGACGAACCCAAGCCCACTTCCGCACCCGCAGGCGATTATATCGGCACGGAGCGCGCAAAGCAGATCGCTTTCAACCGTGCAGGCGTTTC
>UMBP01017747.1_pt1 | contig 11700 bp, 8 predicted proteins | sample 1963991 | NCBI WGS metagenome assembly UMBP01 (sample SAMEA4835944, study PRJEB28245) | human gut metagenome | biome: gut microbiome; material: fecal sample | place: Denmark | collected 2008
TCGCCCAGAAACACCGTGTCCGCCGGGTCGTAGCCCTTGCGCGAAAGGTAATCCTTCGCCAGCTGCACCTTTGACACCGCGTAGACGTCGCCCAGCCCCAGAATGTCGTCGAACATGCCGTTCAGCTCCGGAAACTTGACGACCTGCGCGCGCAGCTGATCCACCTGACTGGCGGAGATAATCGCCTGATGGAAGCCTGCGTCGTGGAAGCGATGAACCGCCTCCGCCGCCGTCTGGTGCAGCTGCGCCAGATGGAAGTTCGCGACGTAGCCTTCGTTCCATTCCTTCGCCACAAGTGGGAAATCCTCGTCCGTCACGCCAATGTCGGTGTAGTAATCCTTGACCGGAAAGCGGAAAATCCGCCGATATTCCTCCTCGCTTGTCAGGCGATAGCCGTGGCGCGCGAAAACTTCATTGTTGATTTTGACCACCAACGGTACGTCGCTGAGCAGCGTGCCGTTCCAGTCCCACAGAATCGTCATTGCTTCTTAACCTCCGAAAATTTAGGGTAACGCTGATTATACCACATTTTCAGAGGAAGGACAAGCGCTTTTTTGCAAATTACTTGCTGTAATAGCTCTTGAAGGTTTCGCCGTTGTCCATGTGGATGACGCGCGGTTCATCCGCCTTCGCCTGCTTGTAGTTCTTGCGGCGCGTAATCACCAGCGCCACCAGACCGACAACCAGCAGCAGCATCCCAAGATGCAGCACCAGCCCCAGCAGCCCGCCTAATACACTGAACACAAAGTGGAACACGCTGGCGACCGCGCCGAACACCATGTTGATGAAAGAGCCGATCATGTTGAAAACCGAGCCGATGAATGCCATCATATCTGTATCCTCCTGCGCCAATGAGGGGCGCGTCCTGTCGTTCTGACAAGAATAAGGATAGCACAAGCGGAATGGAAAATCCATCGAAGGATGATTAGAAATTCATGAGGAAATTCTCATTTTTGCGGAAATCCCCCGATTGCGTTTCCGTGTTCATTCTGCTATACTCGATAGCAGAAATACGCAAAGGGGGGATTCTTTCGCATGAATATTACGGTTTATCTGGGGGCAAACGAGGGCAGCGATCCGTCTTTTCGGCAGGCGGTGGAGGAACTCGGACGCTGGATTGGTGAAAGCGGCCACGCGCTGGTGTATGGCGGGTCGAAATCCGGCTTGATGGGCGCGCTGGCGGCCAGTGCGCTGGCGGCTGGCGCGGAGGTGACGGGCGTGGAGCCGGAGTTTTTCATCAGCGAGAGCTTTCAGATGGAGGGGCTGACGGAGCTGATTGTGACGAAGGACATTCCGGAGCGCCGGACAAAGATGATAGAACTGGGGGATGCGTTCATTGCGTTTCCGGGCGGCACGGGGACGCTGGAAGAGGTGTCGGAAGTGATGTCGAAGCTGGCGCTGAAGCAGATAGATGCCCCGTGTGTGCTGTATAATTTGAATGGGTATTATGAGGGATTGAAGGCGCTGCTGAAGCATATGGTGGAGATGGGGCTTTCGACGGAAGAAAAACAGGAAAAGGTGTATTTTGCGGAGAATTTGGGGGATATTAAGGCAATTTTAGGGGCGGAAAAATAATATAATGTCCACTGAATAACCATCCGTTTTTCACGCGATTGCAGAAGTCCGAGTAGCCAATCCAGAAATTGCAAAAAGGCGCACTGAATCTTACGCAGATTCAGCAGCAAAATGGACAGAGCAACCACATGCGCAGCCGTTTCTTCCAGCTTCGCTGTCACCAGCCCCATTCCACACTTACGTTTTCCCAAACTGAATTTGCGTTCTACCTCGACCCGTTCGCACTCGTCCCGGTAATCCTGAGCCTTGTTCCGATCCTCTCCCTTTTTGGGCCTTCCCAGAGCTGGCCCGGAAAGCCGGATTCCCCGCGCTTTGCAGTAGCTGAGATTCTCACGGTTCCGGTATATCTTATCTGCCAGTACCCGACTGGGGTAGTGTCCCTCGCGCTTGTGGAAATTTTCAATCATTTCCTGGAGCTTGGTCGCTTCGTTGTAAGCATCAAAAGAACGGTATTCCAGCCTTGTCCAGCCGTCTGCGACACTGATATCCAGCTTCATGCCAAACTCCACGGGTTTGCCGACCTTTCCCCGCACTATAGGGCGCACAAAGGGCTGGCTGACGCTGACTATTCGGTTCTCAACGCTGTGGGTATGGTTGTCATACATGTACTTTTGCTGCTCATAAATCTTACGAATCGTCTCCAATCGCTCCGTTTGGTGAATATTCAGTGCCTTTTCCTGATTCAGCTTCCCGTCAATGGCAGCAAGGTCTCTTTTCAGATAGTTCAGCTGCTTCCCAATGGCTTTACGGGTCATCTTTGCGGTGTGTTTGCGGCAGCGGACATACTTCAGATAGTCTTTCCGGGCTCGTTTGCGATAGGTACGGGGCTTCTTGCCGTCGGTAGGGCTGTGGAGAATATCCAGCAGCTTCTCAGCATTTTCTCTGGCTTCATTCAGAAGGGAAACATCCTGGGGATACCGGATATTGGACGGTGCGCAGGTGGCATCCACGATTATCGTGCCGCTGTTCCCTCCACCATCGGGCTTGTTATCATCCTGGTTATCGTTATCTTCTGTTTTCTGTGCTTCTTGGATGACCATTTCATTGATCTGAGCCAGAACTTCCGGCGTCAGGCGTTTTCGGAAATGCACCATAGAGGACGCATCGAAGGGCAGTTTGCTGTCGTCATAGCCCGCATACCCACAGAAATACTGCAAATATGGGTTCTCCTGGATCTGCAAAACAGTTTCCACATCGGAATACCCGTATTCCCTCTGGATGAGACAAGCACCCAACGCCAACTGAAGCGGCTTGGCCACATTCCCGGTCTCGGAAGGAAACAGATCCGCGTACTTTTCCTCAATCTTGTCCCATGGGATGCTCTGCGCTTTCTTCACCCAGCGGTTGTCTTCCCGCAGGCGCATACCCATGGGCTGCTGAAAATCTGACAGACTGATCTGTCCGTTGCTGTACCGATACATACACGTTCCCTCCAAGTGCAAGGGTTTTGCCCGCTTTTTGTCGTTTCCCTTGCACCTATTATAGCACAGATTGCCGGGATTGCCTTGTGTCGCAATGCTTTTTGGGTTGGTCAGCAGACATTAATATAAAAAAGCGGGATTGCGCATTTTTCACGCAACCCCGCTTTTTGTCCCTATGCAATTCTCAGAAGCGCCGTGCGCGCCTTATTCTCCCATGCCCTGGTCGCGCGCCTGCGCGGTGTACAGCTCGTAGTATGCGCCGCGCTTGGCCATCAATTCGTCATGAGAGCCTGCTTCCATGATGCCCTGATTGCCGATGTACAGGATGCGGTCGCAGTTCTTGATGGTGGACAGACGGTGCGCAATGATGAACGACGTGCGTCCCTTCAGCAGCGCCTGAATGCCGTCCTGCAGCAGCTTCTCCGTCTTGGTGTCGATGGAGGAGGTTGCCTCGTCCAGTATCAGGATGCGCGGGTCGCTCAGCAGCGTGCGCGCGAAGGCAATCAGCTGCTTCTGCCCCTGCGAAAGGCTGCCGCCGCGCTCGTTCACGGTCGTTTTGTAGCCCTGCGGCATTTCGCGGATGAAGTCGTCCGCGCGGACAACCGCAGCCGCCTGACGTACATCGTCGTCTGTCGCGTCCAGACGGCCGTAGCGAATGTTATCCAGAATCGTGCCGGAGAAGATGAAGGAATCCTGCAGCATGATGCCCATCTGCGAGCGCAGGGAGTGCAGCGTCACGTCGGTAATGTCGTGCTTCACGCCGGATTCATCCGTCAGCGTGATGGAACCGCTGCGCAGGTCGTAGAAGCGGCAGAGCAGGTTGACGATGGTGGACTTGCCCGCGCCCGTCGGGCCGACAAGCGCAATGCTTTCGCCCGCCTTGACATGCAGGTCAACATCCTTGAGGACGGTCTGCCCTTCCTCATAGCCGAAGGTGATGTTGTTGTAATCAACTGCGCCGGTAATGGGCGGAAGCGTCTCGGCATTCGGCTTGTCGTCAATCACGACCGGTTCATCCATCGTCTCGAAGATGCGCTCCAGGTACGCCATGTTGTTCACGAAGCTGTTGTAGATGTTCGCCAGATTCGTAATCGGCTGCCAGAAGCGGCTGACGTACTGCCCCATGGCGAGAATTACGCCGAAGGAGACTACCGCGCCGCCCAGCCAGTACACACCCGCGTAGTACATGAGGGTGAAAACAATCTGGGTGATGATTTCCGAAGAGAGCCAGACGCTGTTGGAGATGTAAATCGCCTTCAGCCACGCCGCGCGGCACGCCGTCGCCAGCCGCTGCATGATGGAGCAGTTGACATCCTGCCGCGCGAACAGTTCGCTCACGCGCACGCCGTCAATGGATTCTGCCAGATACGCGTTGTAGTTGCTGTTTTTGTTCGACTGGTTCTGCCACGCGCGGCGCTGACGAGGCTTCAGGATGATGATAATCGCCACGAAAATCGGCAGACCCGCCACAACAATCGTCGCCAGCGTCGGCTCGGTCGTGTACATGTAGACGACGATGAAGATGATATTGATGATTTCCAGAATCGAGTTGATGATGCCGTTGGAAAGAATATCCGACACGCTGTTGACGTAATTGATGACGCGCACGAGGATTTTGCCCGCCGGACGGCTGTCGTAGTAGGCGAAGGGCAGCTGCTGCAGGTGCGCGAAGAGGTCTTTGCGGATATCGTAGATGATCTGCTGACTGACGAACGCCATGATGCGCGAGCGGATGACCGTGAAGACGATGCCGACGATGATGATGCCCATGAACGCCAGCGCCATCTTCAGCAGCAGGTCAACGTTTTTCTGCGGTACAGCGACGTCCATGACGGTCTGGGTGATTTTCGGCACGGCGAGGCTCGTTACCGATGCCAAGGCGGACAGAAGCAGCGCCAGCAGCATCTTCCATTTGTGCTTGCCGATGTAAACGCCAACGCGCTTCAAGTGCCGGAAGTCAAACGGGGTTTCCAAGCGCTCGTCTACGTCAAATTTGTTGCGCGCCATGTTACATCACCTCCTGCGGAGCGGTGTCGGGCGTGATGCCGTTTTGCAGGCAGTACGTTTCGTAGTAGTAGCCGCGCTGACGCAGCAGCTCCTGATGCGTGCCGCGCTCGGTCACGACGCCGTCCTTCAAAATCAGGATGAGGTCAGCATCCTTGACGGAGGAAATGCGCTGGGCAATGATCAGCTTCGTGCAGTCGTAGGGGAGCTGACGCAGCTGCGCCTGAATGTACTTCTCCGTCTCCATATCGACAGCGGAGGTTGTGTCGTCCATGACGAGGATGCCGGGCTTGACCGCCAGCGCGCGCGCCAAGGCAATGCGCTGCTTCTGTCCGCCGGAAAGCCCCACGCCGCGTTCGCCGATAATCGTGTCGTAGCCCTCGGACAAGCCCTTGATGAAGTCGTCCGCAGCCGCGCGGCGGGCGAAGTCGTGCACTTCATCCTCCGTCAGCGTCTGGTCGCCGAAAGCAATGTTGCCTTCCACCGTGTCGGAAAAGAGGAAAACATCCTGCGTTGCCGTGCCGATGCCGTCGCGGAGCTGCTGCAGCTTCCACTTGCGCACATTGCAGCCGTCAACGGAAATGCTGCCGCTGGTCACGTCGTAGCAGCGGGCGAGCAGCTGAATCAGCGTCGTTTTGCCGGAACCGGTCGGCCCCATGATGGCGACAGTCTGCCCCGGCTTGGCGGAGAACGTTACGTCGGACAGCACCGGCTGCGAGCCGTAAGCGAAGGACACATGGTCAAAGGAAATCGCACCCTCGATGTGGTCGTGATTTACCGCGCAGGAGCTGTCTACAATCTCCGGGCGGGAGACTTCAATCTCCATGACCTTGTTCGAGCAGGTGATGAAGCGCTGCCAGTCGTTGAGCAGGTTGCCCAGCTGCCGCATGGGGACGCTCAGCGTCCACGCCAGCTGGGTGAAAATCGTCAGTTCGCCCGCCGTCATGCCGTCGGTAATCATCAGGTAGCCGCCGAAAAAGACGGTCAGCAGCGTCATGGCGTTCGCCAGAATCTCGATGAAGGGGTAGAAGGACAGCCAGCGCTTGTTGATATCCAGATTCGCATCGCGGAAGGCGCGGGAACGCTCGTCGAAGCGGTTCTCCTCGTATTCCTCACGCGCAAACGCCTTCACCACGCGGTTTGCCGCAATGTTCTCCTGCGCTTTCGCGTTCATGTCGCTCATCTTGTCGCGCATGTCCACGAACATCCGCCGCGCGCCCTTGGAGTACACTTTCGTGATAATCATCAGCAGCGGCGTGACGCAGACCATCGCCAGCGCGAGCTTCCAGTTCACCGAGAACAGGTAAATCGACGACGACACGAACATGACGATGCTGTCTACCGCCACATAGTCTATGTATGCCAGAAAATGGCGGCACCAGTCTGTGTCGGCGGACAGGCGCGTCATCAGGTCGCCCGTGCGGTGAATGTCGAAAAAGCGCATGTCCTGATACTGCAGACGCGTGAACAGCCGCATGCGCAGGTTCATCAGCGTGTTCTGGGAGGAATGCTCCAGCAGGACAACCATCAGGTAGCGCAGACCTTCGCGCGTAACCTTGACAATCAGCATCGCCAGCAGCAAGCCGACGAGCGGTTCAGGGTTCTGCGCGACGATGACATCATCCATCAGGCGCATCGTCAGGTAGGGGTTGATGAGCAGCATCAGCGACGTGACGGCACTGATGATGAGGCCAAGAATGTGCCACTTGTGGTAGCGCTTGTCCATTACGCCCCACAGCCATTTGATATTCTCCATCGGTTACTCCTTATACAGGGTCGATTCGATTTCCTTTGTCACAAAGTCAGCAATGCGGATTTTCCATTCCTCGTCCGGGTGGACTTCGCCGTGAAAGCGGGCAACGCTGCGGTCAAAGCCGCTTCCGTAGAAGCTGTCGATGCAGTGCACACCCGTTTTCTGCGCGACTTTCTGGATGACACTGCGCTTGAGCAGCCCGTGAGATTCGTCCATCCATTCCTGCGGGGTGTATGTTTGCAGCGGCGTGGCGAGGAAAATCGCCGCGTTTGGGCAGACGGTCTGCAATGTCCGCACCGCCCAGAGCAGCGCAGATGCCATCGACGTGCGGGTCAGGGCAGCATAGGGGAGTTCACAGACAGCCGCAAAGTCATCCGCCGGGGCATTTTCCGGTTGATTGCCGTCATTGGTGGAGATGGCGATGTAGATGACGTCCGGCGTGCTCAGCGTGCCTGTGCCGATACCGATTTCCGCCGGAATCGCATACTCGACGCCATCCACCGTCCAGCGGATGATGCTGCCCTTCGGCGTAAGCGCCTGCAAAACGCGCCGCACCTGATTGGACAGCACGTTGTCCGCCGTGTTCGTGTTCGGCGGCTCGATGAGCGTTACAGGCGTGATGTTCCTATCGCCTTCGTGCCAGTCGGAGCAGGTTGCGTACCCGCAGGCGGCATTTAGCACTTCCTGCGCGTTCAGCCGATGCGCCACCATCGTGCCGATACCGCTGACCTGGTCGCTGGTGATGCTGTCGCCCATGCAGCAGAAGCAGCGGATGTTCATGGGGTTGTCCTCCCTTGTAGAAAGACGGGTCGTTCAGTCGTAAAGCCTCATTAGAAACGGTTTGATGATAGCACGGTTTTTTCCTTGTTTCAAGGGGGCTTTTGGAAAGATTTCGACAATATTTCTTGCCCATCAGTTAAGTAACAAAAAACCGGAAAATTCAAGGACAAAAGGCACAATGCAGCGATAAAAACCAGCGACAGGAGTGGCGAAAGCAAGGTGTCCAGCAGACGACCGCAGACTTCGTCCGTTTTCATTGCCCTCTGGAAGCATGGAAAAGACCAGTTCAACCATGCCCATCAGCATAGAATCAGAAAAAACCACCCAACGAAACCATTTTCGTTCTGGTAAGAAATCAGACATTCTTGACAAAACACAATTTTTGTGTATAATTAAATTATTGCATCATCCATTCCATAGACCCCCAAGACGCTAAGGGAGGAAATTAAACATGAAACACTGGGTCGCACAAGCGCTTTCTCTGCTGATGGCACTCTGCTTGTTTCTGCCCTGCTTCGCCGCAGCGGAAGAAGCCGCGCAGACCGCCGTCACCATCGACTTTGAGGATGGCAACGCCGCCGCATTCAGCCAGTCTGGCTCCTGCACCGTCGGCGTGACGGAATCGCAGGCACACAGCGGTAAGCAGAGCCTGCGAGTTTCTGGACGCGGCAGCAATAACTGGGATGCCGTTGACCTCTCCGCTGCGTCGGTTGGCATTGAAGCCGGCGCGAAAGTCCACCTGTCCGCCTGCGTCTACGTCGAAAGCTCGGAGGACGGCGTTATGGCGATTGGCAAGGCGGGCGGCGATTACGCCTACTACGTGCAGGTGAACGTCAAGGGCAAGGAGTGGACGGAAATCTCCTGCGATTTCGAGGCGGACGCGGGCGTCAATATCCGCTTCCTCACGGCGTCGGATAACTATCTGGGCAAAAACTACTGCCTTGATGACGTTACGCTGACCATCACCGCGCCCGAAAAGGTGGATTACTCCGACGCGCCGCAGATTCACTACACGTCGGACTTTACCAGCGGCACGGACGGCTGGTATGCGCGTTCTGCGGGCGGCGCTGCCATCGAGACGACCGCTGATGGGCTGTACATCACCGGGCGTACCGCGACGTGGAACTCTCCCGGCCGCGACTTCGACCTTGTGCCGGGGCGCGCCTACAACCTGTCCGTGCAGGTGAAGCAGGACGAGATGGATTCGTGCAGCTTCATCCTGTCCGTCGCCCATACCCGCGACGGCGAGGAATCCTATGAGAACATTGTCACCGGCACGGCGAAGAAGGGCGAATGGGCAATGCTGTCCGGCGCTTACATTCCCGGTCGGTATGATAAGTATGTGTTGTACGTTGAGGGCGCGGGCAAGGAAACGTCCTTCACCATCCGCAATTTCACCTGCGACGAGAAGATTGACTCCTTCGACACCACTTCGCTGCCTGTCCTCAAGACGCTCTATGCGGATAAGTTCGATTTCGGCACGGCGGTTGTTGCCAGTGAAGTGGCGGACAGCAAACGCATGGCGTTCTACGGCAGCCAGTTCACCATCATGACCGCGGGAAACGAGATGAAGCCGGATTCGCTGCTGGACATGGCGGAATGCCGCAAGCTCAGCCGCACGGACGACACGGCCGTCGCTGTGAAGTTCGACAACTGCATTCCGTTCCTCGATTGGTGCCGCGACAATGGCGTGAAGGTGCATGGGCATGTGCTGGTGTGGCACTCCCAGACGCCCGAAGCCTTCTTCCATGAGGGCTACGCGACCCACAAGCCGCTGTGCAGCCGCGAAACCATGCTCGCCCGCATGGAAAGCTACATCCAGCAGGTGCTGACGTGGACGAACGAGAATTATCCGGGGCTGATTGTCTCGTGGGACGTTGTGAACGAAGCCGTGGCGGACGGCAGCGACCAGCTGCGCGAATCCAACTGGACAAAGACGGTTGGTCAGGATTTCGTGAACCGCGCGTTTGAGTACGCCCGCAAGTACGCCGCGGACGGCGTGAAGCTGTACTACAACGACTACAACACCCCCCTTGACCCCAAGCTGCACGGCATCTGCGTCCTGCTGGACAGCCTGATTGCGGATGGCACGATTGACGGCTACGGCTTCCAGGCACACTACTCCGTCGGCAGTCCGACGATTGACCGCGTGGATTGGGCGTTCCAGCAGATTGCCAAGCGTGATTTGCTCCTGCGCGTGTCCGAACTTGACGTGGGCATTGACGATACGAGCGAGGAAAATCTGCAGAAGCAGGCGAAGTATTACGGCAACCTGATGAAGATTTTCCTGCGTTACGCCGACCGCATCGAAGCGGTGCAGGTATGGGGCACGGTGGACGACCTGAGCTGGCGCGCGGACGAGTACCCGCTCCTGTTCGACAAGGATGCCCAGCCGAAGCCCGCGTTTGACACGCTGGTGGAACTGGCACAGTAAATCCATCCATAAAGGCAGCACCGCACAATCCATTTGCCAGCCGACCAACTCATTTGTGCGGTGTTACCCTAACTTTAAGGAGGCGACGAAGATGAAGAAGAAGAGTTTTGCCATATTGCTGGCTGCGGCGCTGCTGCTGTGCCTGCTGCCGGGAATGGCGCTGGAAGCGAAGGCGGAAACCATCCGCAACACATGTCCTTTCTGTTACAAGATGGTAGATCTTGAGATTACAGGATTCGACCGATTCAACGACGATTATCATTATGTAATTTACAAATGTCCACTCTGCGGTAAAGGCACCCATGCCCTATTTGTTGACAATCCAATCGGCTATCACTCTGGCGGCGCCGAAACGCCGACCTGCACCACGGGCAAAACCTGCGCCAAGTGCGGCACTCAATACGGCAAACTCGGTCACGACTGGGGCGCATGGCAATCCAGGGGCAACAACAGTGCGCATTTCCGCACCTGCCAGCGTGACGGCTGCGATGCGGTGGACACCGCAAGCTGCTCCGGCGACAGCAGGGCGACCTGCATTGCGCTGGGAACCTGCACTACCTGCGGCGGGCAGTACTACAGCGCACATACCTTCCCTGCGAATCAGAGCTGGGATTCGGATGCCGAAAACCACTGGCTTAGCTGCACCGTCTGCCGCAAAGCGAAAACTCAGGTGGGCGCACATTTCTTCGTTCAGGGCACCCTTAGCTCGTGCCTTAAGTCCGCAGCCACCTGCGTTTCTCCGCCCGTGTACTACACAAACTGCGCTTACTGCTACCACAAGGGAACGGATACTTATCTATCCACATGGGAACGACCTGACCCGAACAACCACGACCTGGTGCACCACGACGCCAAGGCGCCCACCTGCACCGAGATCGGCTGGGATGCCTACGAAACCTGCCAGCGCGAGGGCTGCACTTACACCACCAAGGTGGAAATCCCTGCGCTGAAACACAAGCTGGTGCACCACGACGCCAAAGCGCCCACCTGCACCGAAATTGGCTGGAATGAATATGACGCCTGCCAGCGTGAGGGCTGCGATTACACCACCAAGGTGGAAATCCCTGCCCCCGGGCACGATTATACCGAAAAGGTCGTCAAGCCCACCTGCGGAAAGGGCGGCTACACGCTGCACACCTGCAAAAAATGCAATGACAGCTATAAGGATCACCAGACGAAGACGCTGCTGCACTGGTATGGCGAATGGACGAGTAACGGCGACGGCACGCACAGCGCGACCTGCAAGCGCAAGGATTGCAAGCACGTCGGCAAGACCGAATGCGCCATCGTCGAATTCAAGCAGGATGAAGCGACGCGCACGCTCTGCCCCGTATGCGGCAATGTGAGCGATGGCACACATCTGGCGCTGGTTGAAGAAGTGACGGCGGAGGGCGAGCATCTGCCCTATGGCGAGCCGGTGCTGCGCATGGGTGAAACTGCGAACGGCAATACGCTGCTGAGCGTCTGCTTTGAAGTTTCCGGCAAGCTCACCCAGCCGAAGGGCGAGGTAAAAATCACGCTGCCCGCCGAGCTGCTGAACGGCGTTACCTTGGCGCTGCTGAATGCCGACGATACGGAAATTGATCTGCCCTACATCGTGGAAGGTGAAAACGCAGTGTTCACGCTGGATTTCACCGATGCAGAAATTCCCACTGCGCTGATTCGCCTGATACCGACAGCGGAATAATCCCATTGCATAGCGTTTTTAAGGCCGTTGCAGAATATGAATCTGC
>UMBP01050988.1_pt1 | contig 11536 bp, 25 predicted proteins | sample 1963991 | NCBI WGS metagenome assembly UMBP01 (sample SAMEA4835944, study PRJEB28245) | human gut metagenome | biome: gut microbiome; material: fecal sample | place: Denmark | collected 2008
CGAGAAATAAATGGTAAAGAAATAATTGTTCAAGAGTTCCCGACTGTAAATGACCACACTTTAGACAGCATAAGGTATCGGTACAATCGACTTATGGGAAGGCAGAGCAGTTACTGGAAGCAAGAGAAGATTATTATAATATAAATAATAGGAGGATTGAAATTATGAGTGAAGAGATAAACAGTAGTAAAGTTTTATATAGTGTTGGTAAAAACGATGAATGGAAGACGCCGGCGTATGCTGTTCACCCAGTAGTTAAATATTTAAAGCCGGGATGGACAATATGGTGTCCGTTTGATTTGGAAAGCGAAAGTGAATATGTGAAAATTTTAAGAGAAGCAGGGTTTAAAGTGATCTGTTCACATATAAGTGAAGGTAAAGACTTTTTTCTATGGGAGCCTAGTGAAAAGTGGGATATAATCATAAGTAACCCACCATTCACGAATAAGCGTGGTATATTTGAACGTGCTATGGAGTTAGGTAAGCCATTTATGTTGCTGATGAGTAATACTTGGTTAAATGACGCTGCACCAAAGCAAATATTTGGTGAAGGTGATATGAGTGAACTAGAGTTATTGATGTTTGATAAACGAATTAATTTTATAGATAAAAGTACTGGTGAGATGTGTAAGAAAGGCATTACGTTCTCAAGTAGTTATTATTGTAGAGGAGTACTACCTAGAGCAATAATATGTGAAAAACTGGAGGTATAAGAAAGAAAAGATATGATTGGAATAGGAGACTTTGATGGGAAATCGAGAAACACACGTAAAGTGTGTACGAGAGTAGGACAGAAGATGTATAATGGCAAGAAGTATGCACAAGACCCGGCAACTGGTTATTATGTATGTACGACTGGAAAAAAACGAACTCGTCTTCACGTAGCTATATGGGAACATGAACACGGGATGGCAGTGCCAGAGGGCTGTGTAATTCACCATAAGGACTGGTGTAAGACAAATAACTCTGTGGAGAATTTAACGTGTGTAACTATCGAAGGACACGAGGAGATACACAATCATAAAGAGGGAACTCACGGAGAAGTACTTGACTTTATCACCGGAGATGTGGTATACTCATATTAGTGTGAACATTTTTGTTTGATGTTTTGGTTTTTCATTGAATAAAAATGTAAAGGACTGGGTATGGTTTGATACCCGGTCCTCTTTTTTAATTATTATAAAATGGGTCGTACATCGTGTACATCAGGCGTATGTTCAACTCTCGGTTAAGCTCATCTGCTTCTGAGCAGTGTTTGCGAAGTAGCTCAATGGTGTCGAGCATATACCCGGGTATGTTAAAGTCAAAGCACATCCATTCGTATAGGTCGTACTCTTGTGAACACAAATTGGTCACGTGGTGTAATAATTTTTTATTGGACTTATATTCTTTGTCGAGTGTGCGTAGTAGTCGGCTATGTATCTCTTGGTTTATACTACGGTGGTTGTGTGTTGCCTCTGTTGATATATCACGATATAAGTTTTTAGGCATTTTGTAGTTATACAATTTACCATTTTTGGATAATATCACAAGTTGTTGTGAATGTTTGGGGTTAGGTTTCATCTTTTTCTCCTTTCTATGATATAGTTCTTCTTGTACCTGTCGTTGAGTATCTATCTGTGTCGAATAGGTGCTCATGAAGTATAACACGAGCCTCTTTTGACATTGAATTTAGATGTAGCTCTGCGTGTTCTTTTAATTTTTTGATTTCTTCTTCGGTTAATGTGATTTTTATCTGTGGCATAAGTGAGTCCTCCTTTCTATTTTAGTTTTAATTTAGTTTTAATTTAGTTTTATGTTATTATTATATCATAAATTGGGGAATAGGTCAAGTAAGGACAAAAATTTTTGTGTTAAGCTGGGGTATAGATAGTGGAAAGTGAACTGTGTAGAGGGCAAAGTAGGTCAGGCAATAGTAGGGGACATTGCATTGTGATAAGGTATAAATAGGTCAATGTTGAGAAATCGAAAAAAGCAAAGCAATCAGGTTAAAGTGTTGGGAGAGTAAGAGAACAAGAAATTGATTGCTCTGCTGTTGAAAATCTGCTTGGGACATATATTTTTACTTTTATTTTTGACATCTCTTATATAAAAAAATATATAGAACTTTATATTTAATCAACAGCAGAGCAATCAAATAGAGCTAATACTACAGCCACAAGGGTTTCCTTGATTGCTCTGCGATTGCTCTGCTTTTTTTCAACAATTTTAACATCACTGAACAGAATTAGGTCTAAGTCAGGTGTATCAGTAATTCAAACATGATTGCTCTGCTCAGTTTCAACAATCAAAAAAGCAAAGCAATCAACCGAAAAGCAGAGCAATCACAAGTGTTTTAAAACCCAAAAATGTTGTTAAATGTTTAAAGTGAACAAGACAGGGGGTAAAATTTGGATACGTACATGAATTTTATGAATTTTTTATAAAAACATAAAAATCTTGTCGGATCATGTCGAAAATGAACAGGATGTGTACGTTTTTTTTTTTTTTTATAATTTTTTATAATTTTTCATGTTATAATATAAACTATTGCATTTTGGGCAGTTGCCTACCAAGTTATTACTGTCGCTCGCTTCTAATTCTGCTAAATATCGCTCTGGCAAATCAACGAACAACCAATTCTCTTTATGACCACAGTCATCACATACAAAAGTCAATTGAATTTGTTTATATTTCATAAAATCATCTCCTTTCTATTTAATTTGTGAACAACACTTGGGGTAAAATAATTATATACGCGCGTGTTATTTTTATAAATAACATACGCATATATAGAACAAACGTTTTGAGCATAACTCTTAATTTACAATTTTATAGTCTATACTATCAAAAGGTATAGCATAGTCGCATCCTTTGATATAAAATAATTTATTTTTATCATCAATCTCAGTAACAATGAACAGATTGGTACCCTGATTGTTTAACCAATCAATTAAATCTTCATCATCAGGTCTACCATAGTCTACTATTCTAATCTTATCTCCTATATCCATATTCATCACCTCCTTTTAATTTTAGTAAGAAAAGAGAGGCATTACACCTCTCTTAGTTCAGCTAATAATGAATCTAAAAACGTAATAGTGAAACTGTCGTAGTTATGTCCGTTTGCTTTTAACACTTCGTTTTTATAGAATTGAATACTATCAATTAAAATATCAGTCTTATCATTAGACAAATTATCTTTGTTAAAATACTTTGTATCCATGCTATCACTCCTTTTAATAATATAATATAATTTAATAATATAATTTATCTGGGGCATAATAAGTATAAAAGTCTAGGTCTTTTATTTTTTCGCATATTGCGTCCCAATATGCACTGTCATAATCATAATTTTCGTTCATTAATTCGTCTACTGCTTGGTCAACTCTTTTATTGAATGCTTCAGGTGATATGCTGTTGTTCACAAATACCACATAGTCTACGTTATCGTCACTTCTATCAATGACTAACATTGGATAATAGTTTTCCATATTACACACCTCCTTTCTTTTCCGTGAATATTCTGTAATTCTCATGGGCTCTGTACCCAGGTATTACTCCTTGGCTGGACACTGCTAACCATTCGGCTGCTCGAAGCGGTTCAATATACAGTAACTGTGCATCCTTAGTCGTGGTCTTTAAGATATTTGCTACTGCTGTGGTTGATAGACGACCACGCTCTATTACCTTTTGAATTAGTTTGAATTCTTTTTGGCTTAAACCAGTTTCGCCGTTAATGTTAAATCTTGAATCCAGAAGGCTGTTCACTTTCTCCACATCCAGTGATGAATATTTCTCGGATTTAGCACCAGCCTTCATAGACTTAGCTAGTGATAGTGCTGTACGAGGTACTCCCTTTGATGCCCTAATAATCGGTGTGATTGAGCTTAACTCTAGATCAGGGTTCGCATTGTGAACAATTTGGGCTAATTCTTCGTTTGTATATTCTTGTAACTCTACAAATCTACATCTATTCTTGAATGCCTCTGGTAAGGGTGTTAGTATATTTGTAGCAAAGATAAATCTAACCTTTGGTATCGGTAAGTCCATACATAATTCTTGGTCATAAAATGTACCCTTATCTATTATCTTGTAAAGTCCTTCTAGTATCTTTGGTTGAAGACTGTGTATCTCATCTAAGAATAAGATTTCTCCATCTTCTGATTCCTTGATTGGTTTTAATATTGTGTTCAGTCTGTCCCCACGAAGCTGAGTTGTATCAATAGTACGAGCTCCCATAGCTTCGGCAAACATAGTCTTACCAAAACCAGATGACCCGTAAATTAATAGTGGCTGCTGTTCATATAGATACCAGTCCTGCATAGCTAGCTTCGCTTGGGTTTGCCCAACAATTTTTGAAAACATATAGTTTCACTCCTTTCTATCCTAATATAATTGTTTTATCTATTGGTGCTATACTTTCGTCTAGCCCATCGATACCATAATCTAATCCGAATTCTTCGAATCCTGAGTTTAATTCTTTTGTTGTAGTGAACGAATACCAACAGTAGTGATACCCATTTCCTTCGTCATCATCAGATAACATTATAGTGTAATCACCATGACCTTTTTTGATTTCGTCTTGGCAATGTTTAAGTAGTTGGTTAATAGTTAATGGTTTACTCATACTATCACTCCTTTCTTTTTGAAATATTATATAACATTTTTAGTTATATGTCAAGTGTATCATAAAACCAGCATCCCGTCCGGTTGTTCACTTTTGGACTAATCCAGATCTACTGGAATGTAATCCGTATCTTCATCGTTGACATCAACTATCGGCTCGAAATACTCTATCTCGCTCGGCATATCGTCAGGATAATTTCTTCTATGTTCAATATCTTCGGTATCCTCACCCAATCTGATGAATGAGTATGGTATGTCTTGCTCGTCATACATATCTAATACTTTATTGAAGTTTTGTACTGATGTGTAACTATCGTACCATTTGACATCACAGAAAGTAATTTTATAGAATCCCGATTCAGTTTTGTTCACTTCTGCACAATCTAGTGGTCGATGGTCTTTATTTTCTATACTGTCATTAAACTTTTTCATAATGACCCAACCTTCAGTTGTCGTTTTCATACTTACGTGTGACCTATATCCCATTTATATCACCTCCTCATCTATTTCATCATTAACATAACTGTCAAACATATCCCATAATGATTCATCATCACGAAGATTGTTCACTATTCTTTTGATTTGTGAGCTGTTTAGCTCTAATTCTCTTGCTTCTGCTATCATTTCTACATAATCTTTTAAGAATTCTTCCATATTATCTCACCTCCCTTATCTGTTGAATTCTGATTTCGTTTGTATCTTTATCTGCGACTTCACAGTTATCCATCCTGATGATCGTCCCTTGTTCACTTATCTGGATTATCATCATGGTGTTACCGTTTGTGGCTTCTAAATATACAGTCTTACCTAATAAATCTAATATTGTCATTTCAATTCCTCCTTCTAATAATCTCTCCATAAATTTCTAGCAAATCTATCTGGGTCTTTATATGCGTCTTTCTCCCACGCTTCGTACCAATCCTGTTCACTTGCCTTGTATGTGATCTTACCACAGTTACTTCCATAGGCTTCATCAGCCCAGCGAATGTCAAAGTCATAGCCTAATATTTTTAGTCTTTCAATTACTGGATATGGCATAGACCACGCTGTCGAGAATACAAATGTGATTGAAGACTTGTTCACTATTGTGTATGAATCATAAGCATTCCATTTAGTACCCCAGAATTTGTTGTGCCATGCGTACCAATCAAACCAAGGTCTGTCTTCGTCAGTCATGATGTGTGAATCCTTGTTCACTTTGCATTCATCTGGACATTCTGCTTCTTCTTTTGGCTCTGGAATTATTTTATCGAAGTCGATGTGTAGAGTCATTCCTCTAGAAGCATCCTCAACAGGTGAACAGATTAGATCTAATAAAAATCTCTTGTCATCTTCTTTTAAGTTTTTAAACTTTAATACATTCTTTATATGATTAGGCATAAAATCATATCTCCTTTCTGCCCTATAGAACAAATGTTTTGGTGCATAGGGCTCGTGCACCTATATCTCTGGTATAACTCTTATACCTATGCAATTCCAGTCTGATTGTGTATGGTTATTTCTATTCTTCTTGAAGTGCATAATAGCATTGAGGTCAAGAGTTCCTAAATCTACTGAGAATATGTTTGCTTTTGGTACTCTTATAGTATCAATTATATTTGCTACGAAGTTTTTAAGTAATACACTGCGTTGTCCTTTTGGAAGTGCTTCTGTATTATCAAAGTGAACAATGATATAATCTTTATCATCCTGAAGCACCATCCTTCCTGACTGCATATCATCCCATACAGGTTGACTAAAACTAAATATCATATCTTGTATTGTGTTACCCCTTTCATCTAATAGTTTTGCCTCGGCTAGTCCTCTCCATCCGACGATTCTTATTTAAAACTAATCTTTCCATTTTCTTTTTCCTCCTTATTATTTATATATTTCCAGTGTAATCCATGTACACTTTTTCTTTCTCCCTTACAAACTTTTGTTATTTCACTATGAAATATTCCAGTTTGTCTTTCTGCTTCTCTTGTGCTTTTATATATTTCTTTCGTCTCTATACATTGTACTGCTTTGTTTCTTGTATGGTTTTGATTTTTCTTAATCATTTTTTCTTTAGCATTTCCATATTCTAAATTATATTTAGAATCACACCATTCTAGATTTTCTGCTTCATTGTTCAACTTGTTTTCATCCTTATGATTTATTATTGGTAAATGTCTAGGATTTGAAATAAAATGAGTAGCCACTAATCTGTGAATTGTAAATCTTTTATATTTGTTATTTTTGAATAGACTAATCATTTGGTAGGGACTTTTTCCACTAATCTGTGGTTTAAGAATATAATTTTTAGTATTTCGTATTCGACCTTTGTTACTTATTTGATATAGTCCTTCATATCCGTTCTATATCTTTCCAAATTTCTTCCATAATATATTCTCCTTTCTTTTAATTATTTACTTACCCGAATATCAATTCAAACAAGTCAGGTACAGCATCGGGTGCCGCTGTTTTCTGTTCACTTTTCTTACGTTGATCACGTATTGGTTTAGACATTTTCATTGCAAGTTTAGCAAGTTTATCTTTTGTATCGGTGTTAACTTCCATTGCCCACCCATCTCGCATTGCTATCTCGCCACCACCTGTGCCAAAGGTAAACCCTGCCTCTTCAAGTATCTTAATCATCTCCATTGAAAGCCTACCTATGTTTATTGACTTCTTGCTTTCTGTATTCTCTACGAATACATTTGCATTGTTGCCTTTCTCTTTGATTACTCTATACATACTTGCCACCTCCTTTCTAATCTAATTCTATTTCTAGTGTTTGTATGTTAGGGTTAATTTGTTTTGCTTTGTTTAGCCACCAGTCTGTTTTACTTACCAGTATTGTTCTCTTTAGTTTCTTAAGCACGGCTGGATTATATATTCCTCCACCACCATCTGTAACTCCTATTGGTGAATATCCTTTTTCTTCTGCTAGAGCACATAATTCAATTACTCTGTCGCCATCATCTCCATATCCTGAGCTAGCATACACAGGTAGTATGTCTCTAAACTTTCCTTTGTGATAGTCCTTACAAGTTCTACCATCATATTGTTTATTATATCGGGTCTGTTCATCTTCACCATCTCTTGTCCAGCCACTAAACCATTCAGTTGGTACATCCATTGCTTGTGGTATTGCTTCCTTAACTATCTTCTTGAATGTTGCAAGCTCACTACCCATACTTCCTGAGGCGTCAAAGACTAGGTACAGACTTGTTTTTCCTGGTAGTTTACCTTTCATTATTACTCCCTGTTGTACTTGTATTCTGCTTGGCACTCTGTATGTCCTCATCTTAGTTGTTGTTACCATACCATTAAGTGTTTGAGTTAGTTTTGCTAGTTTGAATTTTTGTCTCTTTAGTCTGTTTATTTTCTCTTCTAAGTAATTACCATCGCCCTCATCAATAAACTCTTTACCTTCTATTTCATCTAGCTTTGACCAGTCTGTCTTGTCGTGCTCTGGCTCTGAGTGTTCACTTTCGACATCTTTCTCCTCAGGTTTCTCATCTTTAGGCTTGCTCTTTGAGGTCTCAGGTTTTTTGTCTTCGCCTTCTTCGTGTGATTTTTCTCCTGTTGGTGTGTCGCCTGTGCCTTTGTCCTCGCTGTCTTTGCTGTCTTCATCAGGTGTCCCTTCGCCTTCATCTCGTTCACTTTCCTCAGGAGGTTCTTTTGTTTTAGCAAATTCCTCTAGCATTTCCTCAAGTGTATGTGTTTTAAATGTATATCCTAATGAGTTTCTGTTTCTCATTTGTGCTAGATTAGTTGTTGCTGTTTCTACTAACTCAGGAAACATCTTTGCTAAACTGTCATGTACTAATATATCCATGATGATGTTCACTTCTGCTTGAGTTAGTGCAAATTTGTTTTCTTTATCTTCTTCTAGTTGTTTCAAGAAGTCAAAGTATCTTTTGTGGTGCTTAAGCTCCATGTGATATCTTTCGTGCCATAGTAGCCACTTAAGCATACCTTTATCGTAGGCTGGTAGTATTCTTGCTAAATTGTCATCACTATTTATGAATACTCTCTCGCCATCTGTGAATGCTACTGCATTCTTGTAACTAGGGCTAAGCAATGCAAGGTCACATTGCTTAGCTTTTTCTAACATAATAGCTGTCTCTATATCATCGTAACCATCTTCTAGGAATATGTTTGCCATATTACTCATCTCCTCTCAATATACTTTCTATCTCTTCTTCTGTTAGTATCTCTTTAAACTTCTCAATTAGGTCTTCTTCAGTTTCTATAAATTCAGGACCCCATGTTGCTCTTCCTACTTCTTTAAATACTCTGTATGCTTCTCTACAACTCTTCAATACTATTGCTGGGTCTTTTGGTTTAGTCTTCTTTTGAATTTCATATAACTTACGTGTTAAGGCTTCACCTATCTTCATTTGTAGTAGTAAGCCATCTAAATCATAAGCAATTATCTCTAAGCATTGGTCTATATCTCTTGGTGGTATATCATTATCAAGTAGTGTGTTTATATATTGAGATACTTGAGGTATGTTTTTCCACTTATTCTTTAGATAGTCTAGTGTCTCTTTTCTATCTGCTACTAATTCACAGATGAAAAATCTGTTAAGCAATGGAGTTGGAAGGCTGTTCAAGTAGGTTGTACCATCTGAGCCATCATCTTTATTTCCTGCTGCAACTACTTGTAGGAATGGTAGTGGATACCCGTTCCACTGTCTTTGTTCAGGGTCTGGGTGGCAGATAGAGTATAGAGCATTGAATACTTCTGGTAGACCTTGGTTTATCTCATCAAAGAATATTATCCAGTCTTTACCTTTGTCTTTGATTACAGGTTCTAGTCTATCATCTAGTAGTTTCTTAAAGTATTCTACTTTAGTTTCTTTATCTACTTTGGCATAAGGAATACCACCTATTGTCTCAGGCATTTCCATTGCAAGTGATATGATTAATAACTTCTTGCCTGTTTCTTTAGCATACTTAATAACTTCTGCTGTTTTACCTTCACCTGATTTACCAAATATAAGTATTGGTTTCTCTGTGTATAGTATTTTACTTAATTGAGAGTGTTTTAATTTTTCAGGCTCTCTCATTTTACCTGCTATCATTAATTCCATAATGACTACTCCTTTCATTTAATACACATACACATTAGATTAAAGCCTGTGGCTTGTGCGTATGTGTTCACTTTCTATTATACTATGTCTTTAGTTAATTGTCAATAACATATCATTAGTATTTAGGTTTATTGTTTAGCTTGTTTCCAACCTTACAAGCTCCAGGGGTGGTTCGGAGCCACGCCCCTATGTTCTTACACAATTTGTTTTGTTAGTCTGTTATATCATAATAATATTGAAGCTCGTCGTCTTTAAGATTAGTTAGTGCATAATCTTCTGCTTGTCTCCATAGGCTGTCATATAGCTTTGCGAAGTCATCGTTGTGGTGCTCGTAGTGTTGCCATATTTTATGGTTTAGTGTAACAACTAGAGCTGTTAGCATTTTGTAGTCGGACTTCCATTCTTTGAATGCTCTTTTGTATGTATCCTTAATTGCGTTTGCTCCAAATACATCTGCAATTGAGAAGTCCATAAAGAATGTGTTTTCTGCTATTTCGTTCATTATAATTCACCTCCTTTTTTATTTCTTTTTCTTCTCTCATATTCTCTGTTGTACTCTCTGTGTTTTTCTGGGTGTGCTTTGTTATAATCATTTGATTTTGCAGATAATTTTTTCTTGTTTTCTAATATTCGGTCTATTAAGTTAAGATATGCTATAAAGTCATGATAATTTATTTCCAGTCCGTCTACATATACCGTTTTAGTGCCGTCTTTACCAAATATACGGTTTTTGTTCATTCCAATGACGTTTTCCATTTTTATCATTAGGTGTATATCTTCATTCTTTAAAAACATATTATTTTTCCTCCTCCCAATTATATTTTTCTTTTAATTCTTTTTTAATAGTCATTCTTCTTTGGTGTAATTCGTCTAAATAACGATAGTCACTACTATCTAAATGGTCTGCCATTTGGATCATAAATTCTCTTTCGTTTATGTCGTCAAGTTCTTTGATTAGTTTTTCCATTATAATTCACCTCCTTCTATTTTTTCTTCTATCTGTTCAATGGGATCATATGACATCCCAGCCCAGTCAAATAATGTTGTTGCGATCTCGATTGCGTCCTGTGGTGTCAATGTCAATTCGCCATTGACTGTATCAAACATTAAACGGCCGTGTAATGTGTAACGGCCATTTTTAACGTGTAGATTGTTCATATTATTTTCACCTCCTCTTTTAAGCTATCGTAAAACCCGTGCTGTATTTTGAATAATGTCATTTCGATTGCAGCAGTGGTACTTTCGTAGTCTTTGTTTGAAACAAGTGGTGTACCGTGTATTTGATTTATTCTAGTGCCAAATATTCCATCTGTTTTATATAATGCTAAATTCCAATAATTGAATGTGAAGTCTTTGTCTAAGAAGCGAGAATGCTCATGTTCTTCTCTTTCACATATTCCAAATTCATATTCCTTACTTATACCTCTTTTGTATAACTCCTCATTTAGAAGTTGTTCATTTATTTTATTTAATTCATCTCTATCCATTTTTATTTCCATATTATTTACCTCCTTTTGTATAGTATTCTTTTACTATTTCTTTTAGTTTTGCTATTAATGCCATTTCATGATAAGCTTCTGCAAATTCTTTCTCGTATCCTTCTTTTGGTGTCTCCATGAAGTCTTTGCTATAGCACATTGCGTTATGTGTTACCATGTCTTCAATTTTGTTTAAGAATTCTTCCATATTATTTCACCTCCCCTCTTAATAACATTCTTATTTTATATTGTAATGGTGCTTTTTCTACTATCACTAATGCGTCGTTGTATATATCTTCCTCGTTGCCTTGTACAAAGTCGAAGTAGTTGCCCATATCTTGCTTATATTTGTTTATTATTCTCTTTACAATTATAGTGTTTATT
>UMBP01015364.1_pt1 | contig 11510 bp, 9 predicted proteins | sample 1963991 | NCBI WGS metagenome assembly UMBP01 (sample SAMEA4835944, study PRJEB28245) | human gut metagenome | biome: gut microbiome; material: fecal sample | place: Denmark | collected 2008
CTGAAAGAATAGTCTTTTCTGTTAATGTCAGTGTGTCGTTAAATTCATACTCCCCTGATTCATTTTGATGATATTGTTCAATATCTTTCTGACAATTTATAAAAAGCGGAATCGCTCTTAGTAAGAAGTACATAAGCAAATCATCGGCTGCTTCTGGGTTATCATTAAATAGCCGTTTTAGCTCATAATCTTGTAATGAAATTAAAAATAATTTATAAATCTCGTTAAAATTTGTACCAGAAGGTTGTGTTTGCTCTGGTGGAGCGTCTGGTTCTTCAACAGGTTTATTTTCTATTTCATTATTAAATAAACTAATATTGTTCAATCCCATTCACCGCCTTTCTTATTTAAAGTAATTTAAGCAAGTGAGCGAATAGACTCTGCACGCTTACTAATATCTACGGAACACAACTTATTAATCAAATTGACCTTGTTGTAGTCTACGTTCTTACCATCGACAATTTGATGAGCAACACGATTTGCTACTAGGCTTTTCTGATAATCGCTTGCGTTCTCAATTAGAGTTTTCACTTTATCATCGGAATAGCTGCAAATATTTTCGATATCCTTATACTTAATAATATTATTATAAGCATAAGTCATGCCAAGAAAATAAACAGCACTTGCATCCTCAATTTCAAAGTATCCTTCTTCTGCAAACTTGTGATTCATATTCACAATTTGAATCAAGTCACGATATAGCACACGATTTTCGTCACCGTACTTATTAAAAGTAACAAAGCGTCTATCCCCATAAGTAAGATTAAGAGTCCCATTAAACAGACTGCGAACACGAATGCTCTTTCCATCCTCTGGTTCTGTATAATCTTCTTCGGGTGTGTTATCCTCGTGTACAACTGCAACAGATTCATTTTGAGCAGTGGAAGTAGAAAAACCGCGTAGTGTAGCAAGAATCTGACCAAGCGTACCCTGCATTTCTGACATACCTTTTTCAAGGTTTTCAATTCTCTGTGTATTGGTTGCCATTTTATACCCCTTTCAATCCTTATGAATAATATAAACCCTACTCCCAAAGGAGTAGGGTAATTATTCAAAATTTAACAAGCAATTAGCCGACAGTGATGACACCAGCAATAGCATTAGTGATAACGCCGATGCCCCAGCTCTTGTTAATGGTGGTATTGGTTGTTAGGTCTGCGTCTGCATTGCTATCAACAGTGTTAGAGGTAGTAGCGCCCTCTAGGCAAAGCTTAACGGGCTTCTGAGCAGAAGGACTGATGACATAAATCTTATCATCAGGCAGGGCCAGCTTGTACTGGTCAGCAGCAGAATAATCGGCGTACTGAGGCATAACCATTACGTCAGTACCATAGATGTTGGAGATATAGCCAACACGGACGTAATCGGAATCAACCATCATACGCAGATTAGCAGACTGAGGCAGTAGGTCATGAACAGCACTCATAGTACCCATTAGAATAGCGGGAGCGCGGTTATAAGCTTGAACAGTCTGAATTAGCTTGATGACACTCTTGTCTGCTAGACCAGCAACGTGTAGAGCCTCTGCGCCATTATCCTTAACATCATCCATGGCGGTAGCAAATGCTAGAGCAATTTCCTTGGTTAGTTCTGCTTCCATAGATAGAACAGCCTTCATCAGGAAACGAGCCATGGATTCCTTGCCACACAGAGCCTTGTACTTATTGGAAGCAACGGAAATATTGTGGTTGAAGGGGATGATAGAACGCTGACCAATATCTTCACGCTGGAACTCAGTATTACGCTGATTCCGACCAGCCTTGGAGACAATAAACAGGTCGTTAGACTCAACATCAAACTTAAAGCTATCACCAATAGCGCCGTTACGCATTTCAGTATAGACACTGGTAGTACGGTCTACGAAATCAGGTAGAACCATATCAATAGCTGCGTCAATAACAGCCATGTATGCCCACTGGAAAGTGGGGTTCTTAGCCATCATCTCAATGGAAGCAAAAGAATTGTTAAAATCCAGACCAGATAGCTTCTTAACTTCTGCCATCAGTAGGTCGTTAATCTTCTTCTCCTTCTCTGCAAAAGAGATAGAGGTATCAACATAGCCATCATACTGACCACGCTGCTTTGCATAGTCATTAAAATAATCCTTAATCTTTACTTCGGCAGTCATATCGCCGGAGAAAGCTAGAGTCTTCTCATTCATAGTATTATTCTCCTTTTCTTAAAATATCATCAAGCTACGCAGACAACAAACTTGTAAGCGGTAACTGCCTTCTTAACTAGGTTGCCATCGCCAATGTGAGCGGTAGTAGCACCCAGTGCCTTTAGATACATACCAGCAGTAGGAGCCGTAGCCTGTGCCTTTAGGGTGAACTTAGTAGTATCAGGAATTAGGAACTTTGCAGTAGCCATTGCAGTTGCATTAGCTGTGCTAGGAACGATAGTAAGAACATCGTCTTCGATTAGCTTGAAAGCATCAATAGGATGCCCCTTGATATTTACGAAATCGCGGATATTGTTATCAATACCCTTTAGCTCAGTGCCATCGGGTAGAGTAGTAATAACGACTTCGGGGCTAGATGCCATCCATAGATTCTTTGCGTCTGCGGCAGGCTTGCCAGCCTTCCAAACAATCTTGCTATCAGCATCGGTAGAATACTCACTTAGAGCAAAAACTGCACCGTTGGGTACGTCCTCTTCACATACGACAGTACGGTTCCAGTTATCAACATTTAGAGCCGCATAGCCGCTCTTAATTAGAACATCATACATAGTAAAATTTCCTCCTAAAATTAATAATTTTTAATTGTCCCAAATGGAACCGGTAGATTTCTTCTTCTCTCCATAAGGTAGACCAATCTTGTGAATGTTGCCAGAGGGAGCACCAACTCGGTCAAACTCTGCGGCTTTTACCATGTTGCTCCATGCGGCTACACTATCATATTCACTAAATTTAGCGATATAAGCATTGCGTTCCTCCTCAGACATTTCAACACCCTTTTCAGAGATTTCGTCTAGGACTTCACACATCTTAACCATATTAGCTTCTTGCTTTTCTTTTTCTTCTGCTGCAAACTTAAAAGCCTTTAGTTCATCATAATCAGACATGGCTTCAAATTTAGCCATATATGCTTCATTATCCTTTTTTAGCTTTTCATTTTCAGCAGTTAGATTAGAAATTTCAGACATGGCTTCTTCAAGAGACATATTTTCCTTATTGTCATCATCGTCCTTGTCAGACTCATCATGACGCTCATCGGAATCATCATCTTTATCGTCTTCATCGTCAACCATTTTCTTGTCACTGCCCATTTCAGTTTCGCAAGATTCTGTGATAGTCTCGGTTTCGCAAGCCTCTTCAACCTTTCCCTCGGTCTTTTCTTCGGCTGCTTCTGCTTCCTCCACCTTAGTCTCATCTTCCTTCTTGGTCTCAGTGACTTCGGCTTCTGTTACTTTCTTCTCTTCTTCCACGTTTTCACCCTCGTCCTGTTTATAATCTTCTGCAAAATACTGATTGAACTCATCTTGCGAGAAACCAAATTCTGCAAAATTTTGTGTATCCAAACCAAGCTCACGATAGTGTTTCAGCAAGTGGGACTTCACGTCTCCTTTAACGATTCCCTGCTGTGCAGCCCTAGAAAATGCGGACTGCAAGCCATCTTTATGAACGACAAGTTTACCATCACGAATAACGTGATGCGGATATTTGAATTTCGTAATTTCATATTCATTGTCAGAGAAGTCTCCAATTAAATATGCTTCTTTTAGCAAAGACTTTGTATTAGACGCTTCTGTAATTGGTTTAAATAGCTTCTGACCGGGATTAGACCACTCGCCACTTGTTGCGGCTTCCTTAGAATTATCAATAGAAATTTTGTCAGCAAAATTCTCTTTAATATAATTTTCTTTATCCTCAGAGAACTTTACAAGTTGAACATTGCTTCCTTTACAAGCCTCTGCAACTTGGTCTGACAAAATAGTAATAGCTTGATATTTCCAGCTATAAACATCTGGTTTATCGAATGGGCCATTATCTTGATAATCAGTAATGGTCATTTCAACAGATACTTTCTTTCTGTCATTAGAACTATGAATAATATCAACAATATTTTTAGAATAGTTTTTCCAAATAAGAGCTTTAATAGTCAAGAAATTCTTGTCTCGCTCTTCATCATATTCAAAGGTGACAGGATTGTTTTCAGAGTAAACAAACCCAACTGGAATTTCTGCCTTAGAGTGAGTACCAATACCGTCATCATTCCAATCAGTGAACTCAACTACAACAGGAACATTATAAATAGTATTAGCAGTCATTTTAAGAGAATCAAAAGAAATTGGCTGAGTGTGACTATTCTCTTTTTCTGCAAATGCACGAATCTTAGTGATAGCAAATCTATCATCATCCTTAATAACATTTACGTCGTCAATACCAAATGTGAAATATAAACTTTTATTCTCCAATCTCATGTCACCCCCTTTCAATGTCAAATTTAACATATATTATTACTCCATTAGACCGGCCTTAATCAGGTCGTCTACTAGAGAATTGTAAGCGCTCTTTAGAGTAGCAATTGTAACATTACCATCTAGCTTATCGTGGTGCGCAATCTTAGGTGCATCAATTACATTAGTAACATTTTGCACATTGGTAGTAGAACCACCACATTCATCAATAGCGTCAGAAATAGCCTGACCGACATTTAGAGACTGAGTTAGACCATTAGAGCTATTTAGAGCCTTAATCACTTCTTTAGATAGTGCCAATTATATCACCTCGTTTACTCGTTAAATTCCTGTTTGAGTTCATTAGAACCCCTAGCCCAACTTGCTTCTGTAGACTCAGAATCACTCTCAGGTTTTGGTGGTCTACCAACGCTACCTTTAGTAAGAGGATTCTCTGGTGGTTTTGTTGCTGTGCCAGTACCAGTTCTAGTCTGCACAGGGGGAGCCAGATATTGATTTAGAGGAATAATCATTCCTTTTACATCAAAACAACTCTTAGAAATTTGTAGATGCCTTGTGTACTCGAAAATATTCATATCGTTGCAACGAGCAGCGAGTTGCATATCTACGAATCCTATCTTAGAAAAATCATTGAATAGTGCTTTACGTTCTGCCTTTTGGTCTGGAACATTTTCGTCATGGAAACGAATTTTAAACTTATATTTAGTGGTTCGTTGATTGATGAAAAACTCCATGAAATTAGCAAACATTGGATAAAGCGCTTCAATGGTGTTATTATCAATTGCGGATGCAAGTTTAGACTGGTGGCTATTCAGCTTTTCAGTACTAAATAGAGCTTCACTAGAAGCAATACTTTGCTTAACAACAGAACTTGCATAATCAACGTCTGAATTAGTGTTTGAAGTGCTAAAGTCTACTGCCTTAACATCATCAGTAGGCAATACAGCCAAACCAATCTGACTATTCAATCCTTTACGAGCAACACCTAAAAATTTACCAATCATCTCAGGGGTCATATTAATAGAGTTAGCAGCTTGACCACTTTTCTGTTCCTTGTTAAATCCAAGGATACCAACCAAAATTTTAGAAGCGTCAATAAAGTATTTATCCTGTTGCAGACCTCTAACAACTGGTTGAAAACTTGCGTTTCCAAGAATACCCGAATAATAAGGTAAAATAGTTGCTAGTTCAGGGTCTAATTTAAAGCACCAGAACCCGTTCTCAGGAGACGTTTGTTGCCAATGCCCAAACCCAGTGTTTCTTGATTGTAAGCGTCTTGCAGGGTCGTATGGTTTAGCAAAATTCTTCTGGATACGATTTAACATACGCTTAAAGATTGGCGGATACATATCTATATCAACACCATCCATATTAATAAACCAGTTCATATCGAAATCAAATAGGTATCCATAATCAAAACGACCTGTAATTTTACAAAACTGTTTAGGCAGCTCTTGAATAGTATATTTATCTCCATCATCACGAAGGACTCCGAACATTACACCTTGCCTAAAACACTGACGCAAAGCAGTTGCAAATTCTGCTCGATAATCGAATCTATTGCAAAAATCATCTACAATAGCCAAGTCTTTCTTAAATTCTTTAGACTTTAGTTCAGATTCTTTTGTAACATTGATTGGGTCGAAAGTAAGGTTAAATGCGGCTAGGTTTGGAAGATATTGTGTCATCCGCTTAAAAGACATATTTGTAATTTCAAGCGTCTGGGCATAATTAGAAAGGATTTCTTCTGAATCTTTTGCGTTTTTTAAAGCGTTTTCAATTTCTGTAACAGTTGTGTCTACTTGTGTTAAATTAATATCCTTTAACCGTCTATTAACAGCGTCGGGTGTATTATAATCGGCGCTTCTATAACTACGGTTGTAAGAATCAGAAAAATTCATAAAATAATCATACGCATTTAGAACATCATTAACCTGTTTCTCAGACAACGTTTCTTGTTCAGTTTTCTTTTTTCTTGGCAAACATCTCACCTCGCTTTCTATAAAAATAATTTAACCAAAGAACGTCCAATCTAATAGACTGTTAGTTTCTTGTTTGTTAATATACTGGTCTTCTAGTAACTTGGCGTACCAAAGACCATAAGCCAAAGACATAACACGGTCTTTACGATTCCCAGCTTTTTCCTTTAGGTTAATATAGCCCTGAGTAACCACCTGTTCCAAACTAATTGCCTCATCAACAAGCCGATTAGTTTGCACATAAGGATTCATAAGACGTTTCTTTAAATCCTCATCTTCAATCTTATAATACTGATAATTCTTCATCATATAATCAAGACCCTCTTGGCTATCAACAAGTAGATTAACTCGCCCATCAGTAATCAAATCACGCATATTACTAAACATAGCAGACTTTAATTGGATTGGAGTTTTAACAGAATAAATTACAGGAACCGCATTTCTATCAATAGTACGATTAACCATTTTAATATCTTCTGGGTTGACTACTGTCCATGCAGGATAAGTAACGCCACGATTTTCATCGTAGGTTTCTGTGGTAGCATAGTCAAAAATAGAAATACCTCATTTGTTATCTTTAGAGCTTTTTATCTCTAAATTCTAATACTTACCATTCGTATTAGTTCAGCATATCTTTTCTAAATAATTCAATAAATTCTTTTAATTGTTCTTCGTTGTTGTTTCTTTTACCATATATAGAATGGAATTTAAGATGACATTTTTCACACATACAAATACCATTGTCAACAGAATAGCGTTCATCTTCATTGTCTTTCCAATTTTTTATGTGGTGAGCGTTTATTTCGACTCCACTGCGAATGCTGCATACTTGACAAGTATAATTATCTCTGCAAAATACAGCTTTTCTCCAATCTCTGTATTCCACAGTGGCACGTTCATATCTTTCCGCGCTAATACCGCCCTTCCAATTTGGGCTATTTTCGCCAGAATGTGCTTCTTTCCATTCGTCAGTCATAGTATAATGAATTACGCCATACTTTTTTAGATAAGTTTCATGTGCTTTTTCTATGATTTCTGTATTTTGCGTTGGAACTTTGCATCCATACCTCTCCATATTTGTATTATATATTTTTTGTTTTATTTCTTCATTTGAGAATACATTTTCGCATCCATATCGTTCAATATTTGTCTTTTTAACCTTTTCCTTTACAGAATCTAAATACGCTGCATTTGAAACACCATATTTCATCATCAATGTCTCAGATGCCTTTTCTCCCGTACAAGTCGGATTATTGCAGCAGTCTTTATTTACAATCTTGCGTCCCCTTATAACATTATACCAAGCAACATCATAAACTTTGCCACAATAGTCACATTTGCATTGAACCTTTACGTTACTTCCGTCAACCAAGTCCGAAGTCTTAATGCGAAAAGAATCCCTCATTTTAGTAAATGTATAACCAAGAGAAGTATATCTTTCTTTATTTTTGGAGTTCCATTTCATATCAACGTATTCAGTAACAACCATTAATATACTTCCTTTCGATTTTGATTTATTGAATTATTTGTTGCGGACTCTTGGGAACATTATATTCTATAAATAGTTTCAGTTCCTATGCGTTGCGTGTGACTATAATATTATTTATAGCCTTCCACTCTGATTAGCATTTCAGCTTTCCAGTTTTCTTCCGCAATACTTAATTATATATTACTATATAATTGGGGCAAGCATTTCACCCCTTGTGTATCAAGTATCATATAATCGCATTCAAACTCATAAAATAATTGTTTCATTCTCTTAGTTTGAGCGATTGAGTTTAGACCGTGCATACTATCTGCGTATGGCACAATAATTGTATATCTTCCACTATCAGGAATTAACCTAATAATAAAAAATGCAGTATTGTCGTTTTTGCTAGATTCAATAACAGCAACGTCCATACACAGTAACCTAATTTCATTAGGTAGTTTTTCTTGATAGTAAGGGTATTTTTCTCTACAATCTTTATACTGAATATACTCTTCGTCAGACATACAACAGAATGCTTTAGAGTTAGTTCTAACTCTATCCATCATTTTATATGTGAAATAAGAGTTGCCAGTACCACGTTCTGCAATACAGTTATATTCTGCCTGTAAAATATTAATGTTTTCCAGATTTGATTTGAAAGTGTCTTCTACTTTCTTTTTACTAATAAACCCATTTTTAACACCAAGAGCATAACTAACAACTGTTGCGCAATAATCTCTATTGCCGTCTGTCATCCAGTCTATATAATCCTCAAAGGTCTTATAAGACCACTCATCCGCACGTCTAATTGAAGATAGGTAAATCTTTCTTAATTCTTCGTGTTTGTATTCTTCTGCTCTTTGCTCTCTTGTTAAATCAAGATATCTTGGTTTTCTTGGGTCGGAAAGCATAGGGTCAAAAACACGAGTAATAACTTCTTTCTCTGTACGAACAAATTCATCAACAATTAATATATTAGCTCTCAATCCGAGGGCATTTTCACTGTATGTCGCAGTAAAAATTGTAGAACCATTTTTGAACGGAACCTGACATTCATTAGCGCCAATCTTAATCTCATCAACTTTGATTTCCTGTTCTAAGTTCTTACTCATTCGCATATATTCATAAATCTTCTTAACGAATTGTTTACTCTGCGATTTAACAGGACAAACAACAAGGATTTTGAGACCCGGATAAAGAATAGCCATTTGACAACAGAAATCTAATGTTAGAGAAGATTTCGCTATGCCTCTGCTCCCTATAAATATATAGTTTGCAGTATTATTCATTTCCCAAATTAGAACTTTTTGAAAATCATACAATGGTAAACCTAGATATTCAGTAATAAATCTTTGAGGGTTCGCTCTCCAATACCCAACCCATGCTTCAAAATTTTCATTGTATTGCTCTTGAAGTGTAGCACGTTTTTTCTTTAGTCTTCGGATTGTGATTTTGTCTGACTCTGACATTCTTCATCACTCTCCGTTCCAAGAAGTTGAGCTTTACCCTTTTCAATTATATCAATACTCCAAGGTTCAAACTCCTTTTCAAATTTTTCAACATATTTATTATTTTTACCCAAAGCCCTTGCAGTACAACCAGCAAACGCATCAAATAACAAATTAACATTATCTACATCTGCTAATTCAGGGTCGGCTTTCTTAACAGGTCTAAATGTTTCAATATCTTCAATGCGCTGACCAACAACCTTAGAATTTTGTACAGCTCTATTTTGTTTTTCAAGTAAGCCACCATTATTCATAAGTGAAGTTAGAGCGTTTAGTTTCTTTGTAACATCTTCACCATTTTCACGAGCTTTATTAATATCAAGAGTTTGATAACAAATCTGTCTGACAATAATATCAATATCTTTAGTGTCAATCTGACCTAGTTTAGATTCCCAATCCATATATTCATTTTGAAGATATGCTAGGTCATCATTATCAAATCTTCCCCATACACTTTGCAAATATGCTGTACTAAATTCAATATCTTCGTAATTGTCATCGTCACCAAGTTCACCAGCAACTTTCTTAGGACGTTTAATTTTTGTATAAATATCGTAGTTACTAAGACCCTCGATATTGTTTTCACCCTGAGAATCGTCAAAGCTCGAACCCCAGCCATTTTTATCTGCGAATGCAAGATTCTTTAGATAAATCGGTAATAGGTTTTCTTCTCCATTTAACACAGAATTTTCATTCTGAGATTCTTTCATAGCCGCCAAATACGCTTGATGAATGTACGGAATATCAATTTTCCTACAAGTAAAATAAATAGCAAGATTTGTATTACCATTGTATTTTACCAAGTATCCTTTATAAATAGACTTGACACAATCCTTACAATATGGTATCTTATTAAAGAACTTATGATATCCGTCTTTCGTGGCATTGAAATTATTTTGAACTCCACAGCCACAACTAATGCAAATCAGTTTCTTCTTCGTCTTTTCTCCGATTTGTTTCCCTTTTTTAGCAATAGCCATGCCACCACCACCTTAGTCCAAACGGATAATATTTATAGATTCATAAGGATTATCAGGGGTGACAATATACATAGTCTGGGAGGGATGAGAAGTAACACGCAAAGACTTTGCATAATTATCTGTACCACAAAGAGAACCATTCATAAAAACCATAGTCCCATCAACTTCTTTAGACTCCACATGGTGTTTATGCGCAATAAACATTGCGTCATAGAACTTATGGGTTAAAAGCGTCATATTCTGAACTATATCATGAATACTATCTTTATCTCCATGAGAGCCTAGATAATTCCAGTTATAAATACTAAATGTTAGAATATCATTATCAAATTCATTCTCATTAATATGAATATTGTGTACATAGCGCAGAGCGGCCTTTAGATACCAGTCAACAAGAAGAGAAAAATTTTCATTTTGCAAGCTATCATATTTATTAGCCATACAACGAGAATGATTGTCAATAACAGAATAATATTCAATATTACAATGTTGAGAAAGCCCGTTTAGAAACTCTGCCAAAGCATTAGAAACTTCCATTACCTGTTCAATAACATTCTTACGATTCTCAATCCGAATAGTATTATGAATATATCCAGAAATAGCATCGTTTAAATTAATAACATACAGAGTACCAATCTTTTCAGAATAAATCTTCTTAACAACTGCATCAAAAAGTTTGGTCATGCGCTCATGGAAGATTTCAGGATTGTATTTATTAAGATAATTATCAGTTACCATACCATAATGGAAATCAGATAGGCATAAAATAGCACTCTTCTCAGTTGATGAAGGGTTACTTTTATTATCATTAAACTCTAAATGGTTTTTAATAACATACTCTGAAATATCTTGTTTAAGCATATCAAAACGAGCAATCTTATTAACATCACGATTAAGCGCTGCTTTATAATCCCGCATTTTGACAGTTTTTAATTTAATATCTAGCTCTTTATTCATTAACTCGTCCATTTGTTCAGACGGGTCTTTATTCTTTTGGTAATCGACCCCATCAAAGAATGCCATATAATATTTGCGATAAACACTTTCGTCTTTTCTTACGCCAGTTGCTTCAAACATAAGGTCACAAATTTTAGACCAACTAATATCATATACGTCCTTGTTCATAGCCAGACGTAAACCATATTCCTTG
>UMBP01027238.1_pt1 | contig 11343 bp, 16 predicted proteins | sample 1963991 | NCBI WGS metagenome assembly UMBP01 (sample SAMEA4835944, study PRJEB28245) | human gut metagenome | biome: gut microbiome; material: fecal sample | place: Denmark | collected 2008
TGGAATAATACTTATTATATAGACATTTCTGTGGATTTGTATAAGACTACTGCGTTAAATAATATAGTAATTCATGAAACACGTCATATGTTAGTTGAATATATGCGTGATAAGAAAATATTAGACTTGTCTAAATATACAGAAGAAATTGCTCAAGAAAAAGACGAGCATTATAATAATTTATTTAATTGTGGGATGTATTTATTAAAAGAACATCAAATAAAGGAGAATGAAGATGGTTAAATTTGAAAAAGTAAAAAGAATAAAAGAGGATATAAGACTTCCTGAGCGTTCAACTCTAAATAGTGCAGGATATGATTTCTTTGCGATCGAAGACGTAATATTGCCAGCTAAAAAACTAACAAGAGTTATGACTGGTGTAAAATGTGAGTTGATGCCTGATATGGTGTTAATATTAGCTAATCGTTCATCTAATCCAAGTAAAAAAGGTTTAATATTAGCAAATGGAATTGGTGTAATAGATGCTGACTACTATGGTAACCCTGACAACGATGGTGAAATTGGATTTGAGTTTTATAATATATTAGATGAAGACGTTATTATTAAAAAAGGTGAAAAACTTGGTCAAGGAATTATAATAAATTTCATAAAAACAGAAAATGATTATATGTCAAACCCTACAGCCACAAGGGTTGGAGGATTTGGCTCAACTGGAATATAATAGTTGTACTCCATTTGAAATGTGCTTAAAAATAAGGTATACTATTATTACAAGGCAAAGATACAATTAACTAATTTTATATTGTTATCATTTGAATTGTGGTAATAGTATAAAAATTAGAAGATTGTTCATTGCGAACAATCTATTTTTATATAAAGGAGGCGACTAAAATGTTGACAACAGACATAACATTCGAGAAAATTGTAGAAAAAACAAAACGTATGTTAGGGAAAAATTACCGTGGAGATAAAGAAATGGTACCTGTTTATTCTACACTTGTTCCAATAGAAGACCACACAGACTCATTCTTAGCTATATCTAATGGTAATTTTACAAACGATGAAGTCGCTTTGGTCAAGGAAAAAACTAAAAATTATGCGTGGTGGGTAGCATATCACGGATATCTAATGGATACAACTAAAAAAGAAATACCGGCGTTGTTCATATTTGGTTCAGAGATAGGTGAAACACCGGTTAATGTATTAAATATTAATGGAGCTATAACTAGTAACTTTTATAGTCCAATCAATAGAACAGACATAACAGGTGAGGTGAAAAATACTTCAAACCATGTGTATGTTCAATTTAGATTGGATGGAGAATTAAAAGAATTTAGTACAGATATGAATGGTAACGGAGATGGTACGTTAAAAATAAATGGAGTTACTTACGAATTCTTTGCTGGGCGTTTATATCCAGAGGATAAAGCTATTGTAGATAATAATATAATTTATCCAATTTATCTAATTTCTAACCTAGATTACTATTATATTCCTATTACAGGTGAGATGGGGGAGCCATTAGAAGGGGCTCACGACGCTGAACCTGTAGAAAGAAATAATTTAGAAATACTAGAGGATGTTTGTGAAATGGTGATTCATGAAGCAGCACAATGGACTAATAGAATGGTTAATACTAAATTGATGAATGAATGTTGGCCGGTAATAGTAAAATGTTCTTGTATCGCATACTTGAACAGAGGTGCTGAAGGATTAAATTCTCAATCTGAACTAGGACAACAAAATGTTTATACAGATTGGATAAAATTAATGCATGAACAAATAACAAACCGAAGATATGTAATGTAGTTGGAGGTGGTAGTATGGAGAGACTTATGCAGAAATATATAAAATATTTTTATATAACCTTACTTATTATCATACTTGTGCAATTTGTTGGGATAACAATTGAGACTATACTATCTGGCTTCCGATGCGTAACTATAATATCTTTGATGTTATTTTTAATAAATGTAATACTATTAATTGATGCTATAAAACATAATATTAAGCAACAATTTACAGAGTGTAAGGAGGACGCAAGTATACTGAGATTTACATTAGCATTACTTGTAATATTCCGTATGATATCTTATAGCTGTGAAGGATTTGACTGGGTACAATTTACGGATTATTTAATGCTAATTAGTGTAATTGAAATTATATTAGCACATCGAATTAAAAGTATTGAACATTTAGAAAGTTTGGCTAGTAAAATCAATAGGACCTATACACCGTACCAGAAAGGAGAGGAATAATGCAAAGTATAGATATCATGACGTTAGTTACAATACTAGGCTCTTTGTTTGGTGGTGGTGTTATCGGTGTGATAATAAAGGCGTTTATGGAAAGAAAAAAGGTAAATGCTGAAGCTACTAATACAAACATAAAAAGTCTATTAGAAATAGACCAACGTATGAACGAAAGAATGACTAAACTAGAAGAACGTGTAGCCAACCTAGAACAAGAAAATTATAAATTAAAATCAGACAAACTTGTGCTAGAAAAAGAAACACAGCGTTTAAAAACATTGCTTACAGAATTAGAAGCCGAAAAAAAAGAGCTTTACAATGAAAATTGTTCACTGAAGCTAGAAATAGAAGTATTAAAAGAAAATATAAAGGAGGAAAATGTAAATGGCAAATAGTTTAGACAATATACCAGCAATTCCAAATAAGTTATTACAACGAGATGGAAGCGTTACTGATTTTGCTGGTCAAACAAGTGCGAATCCAGTGATGGAATATGCAAATAGACCTGCATTACCAAACAAATTCTTAAACCCAGATGGTAGCTATTCAACATTTGATGAATTACTAGGTAAGATAGTAGATACTACAATATTTATAGTAGTAGATACATTACCTGAAACAGGTGAGAGCAATAAGATTTATTTAGTACCAAACAACACTGGATCATTTGATGAGTATTTTTGGAATAGCAAAAATCAATGGGATAAAATAGGTGCATTAAATGTTCCTATGCAGTCATTTGAAAACTATCCTTCATTAGTAACAAATAAGACTACTGATGAGTTCTTTGAAAGTGTAAAAGCATTAAACTTACCTACTGGTACGTTGTTACTAGGTGGAACTATGCTTACAGATATAAGTGATGTTGCACCAGGTATGGGTAATGAAGAAATGAAAGTAGAAATCTATCCTAACAACATTATTAGAGGTATTATGACATCTACAAACATTTCGCCTTACGAATGGACTATTCAATGGGGTCAATCAAATGCTAAATGGATACCTTCAGTGATTTCAAGTGGAACAGAAGCTCAAAAAATAAGCACTGATATAGTAGTAGATAATGGAAAATCTATTGCAGTAGCAAGTGAAGATGGTAATTCTTCTTCTGCATTATCTGCAAACACAGATGGAACAATAACAGCAACTGTGAAAGTTGGGGAGGAAACTACAACTGAACAAGTAGCTTATGTAAGTGACATAGATAAAAAAGTAACAAATGTATTAGGAGGCGAATATTAATGGCAGATACAAATAATTTAGGTCAGTTTTTAACTGATGTTGCAAATGCAATTAAAGAGAAGACTGGTAAAACAAATAAAATACCTGCTGCGAATTTTGATACAGAGATTAAAGCAATTGAAACAGGGATAGATACATCAGATGCAACAGCAAAAGCTACTGATATATTTGCTCCAAAAACAGCGTATGTCAATGGTGAAAAAGTAACAGGTACTATTCAAACACAAGTTGAAATGGTTGACGTACCAGCAGGAACATTAGAAACTAGAAGAATAACATCAAAAGGTGCGAATTATCAATATTTAGCTGTTTCACCTAATGGAGATGTTGCAGTTACTCATTATGATAATACGTCAAGAACAGATTGGTTACAGCTTTATATGTGGACAGGAACAGAATACGAATATAAAGGTTCTATAGATAATACTAATTATTTTATTCAACGGTCAAGGTTTTGTTACTGATTTTGGGTTTATGGGAAATGAGAACGAATGCTTTATTTTCGTACCATCTAGGGACAGCAGTTACACGGCATTTATGAAAGTTTATAATAAAGTAAGTAATACTTTTCGTACGTTTACGGATTGGTCTGGTACAACACCTAATGACAGCTGCGTACAACCTATTTATAACAGCGGAGTTACACCTGTAATTGCTTTTGTAAGTGGCAGAACTTCTTATTGTTTTGCTGTACCAGATAATGGAGTTTATAAAGTGACAGAATATACTGGCCCAAATTATTATTCTACTTCAGGATTGTATAGTTACAGCTCATATAGTGATTTATTACCTATTAATGATAAATTGTTGCTCAGAGAAGCGATAGGCACAGTATCAAAAGACGAAGATAAAATGCATAGATATGTAAACGTATATATTCGTTCTGGCAATACGTTTTCTTTAGCTCAGTCATTAGTTTATGAATTTACACCAAATTACAATATGAGTTATACAATCGAAAATAATGAAGTCAAAAAACTAAGTTTTAATTATACAGATGGTTCTTATTCTACACAATCTTTAGATACTCCTATTATACTGGAGTTTGATGATGTAGCATGGATTACAAATGATGTGATTATAGGCACACGTTTAGTGGATAATAATCGTAGTACAATTGTTTACAAGATAGACTTTACAAATTATACATTAAATAAACTTTGTGATATATCTAATTATTTACCTTTTTGGTCTAGTCCTAATTGTGTTTTTTGGAATTTTGGTAATAAACCTATGACTACATTTGTAGACAAAATTTCGAATACATCTTATATAATATATAAATATGCTTGGGGAGCTACACAAGAAGATAAAGTCACAAGCATTATAAGAGGAAGTACTACATTCTCTAACGTAAGTGACGGAGATATAACAGCAGATGATGTAGTAAAAGGTAAAACTGGCTATGGACTAAATGGAAAAGTTTATGGAAATCTAGAAGTAGGCTTAACTAAAGCAGAATATGAAGAAGCTTTAGCAACGGCGTTACTGATAAAACCTGATGAAAAAGGAACTGACATTAGAGATGACGAAATGACGCCTTAATTATAAATCAAAATAGAAGGAGGTTAAAATGACAAATACATTACAAGAAAAATTAAATGAAATCTTAACAGATAAAAACACAAATTTATTACCTGAAAACTTGAAAAAAGGTATCAAGTGTTTAGGTGTAGATGGTACTTTTGAAGAAAAAGTAAAATTATTTAATACTGTAGAGGAAATGAATTCCTCTACAGGAAATAGTGAAGGAACTCTAGCTGTTGTTTATGGCCAAAATTATGAAAATTTTGCAAGTGATTCTGCTGCCACAGCGTTGTGGTTTGATGAAACTATTGTATTAGATGTTGCACAAACAGAAGATGATTCGATGCGTTTAACAGGCATGTTAGGCGATAATTTTTTAGATGGAAATGCTGAGATAACATCGACATCATTTGATTTTTATGCAAGTACGCATACTGTAAATTGCAGTGTAAAATATACATCTACTGATGGCATTACATATACTCGAACAAGTATAAAAGGTGCTGATGAAGTAAATCCAAACAAAATAACGTTAGATGTACCGATGGAATTTATGCCAGATAGTAAGCCATACAATAAAACTTTTGGAAAGTTTATAAAAATTCCAATGATGTTTTTTGAAGGCATTTTTAGTTATTCTAAAAACAATTCAGGTATATTAGAATGGGTATTTGCACCAAATCAATTTTCTGCAACTGCTGAATATGTTTATAAAAAGAATTTCTTTGGTAAAGATGGTGCAGCTACAGGAACGATGCTTACAATTGCAGACAAAGGTTTACGTGACACAACTGCATCTGCATGTAATGATATTATAGGTATGTATTCTATGATGGAACCAATTGTTGTTACAGCAGAAGATATATCTAGTTATAAATATCGCTGGGCAAGTAGTATACCGATTAAATACGATGGCACACCATTACTTGATACAAGTAATCTAACATCATTAAATAATTTCTTAGACCAGAATCGAGGTATTAAATACATACCAAAGCTTGATACTAGTAATGTAACGATGATGAATTCAGCGTTTAGTACAAACCCAGAACTACTATACGTTGCAGACGGTATGGATTTAAGTAATTGTACTCGTGCTCAAAATGTATTATCTGCTTGCATGCAACTTGTAACTGCACCTAAGTTTTTAAATACTGGCAAAGTAACATCATTTTGGGCAGCATTTGAAGGTGACACGGCATTAGTGAATGTACCGCTATATGATACTAACTCTTGTACGAACATGGGCTATATGTTTAATGATTGTCCTAATCTATCAGATGAAAGTTTAAATAATATCTTACAAATGTGCACAAATACAAGCCGCTCTTACAGCGATATTAAAACTTTGGCTAGAGTTGGATTAACTTCAGAACAAGCTACTAAGTGCACAACACTTTCAAATTATTCTGCATTTACAGCAGCAGGATGGACAACTGGGTATTAAAACCTAGTTGAGTTAATAGGAGGATTGGAATATGAAACATAAAGTTCCTTGGAACAAAACTCTTCTTGAAGATTTTATTAAAGAAGGTTTGCTTACAGAAGATGAGGAATTTATAATGAGAACTAGATTAGCAGGATGGTCTCAAGTAAAACAAGCTATGGAAAGAAGGCACATTATACGACACATTTGATTGTCGTGACAGAAAAATCAAAGACGTTTGGAAAGTTTTTTAAGAAAACCTATTTACAAAGTGAACAATGTTTGATATAATGTTCACAATTAAAGAAATAGATATGTCTTGGGGACTAGGAACGTCTTTTTTCATAAATTGAGTTCGTAGTAAATGAGATGGGTAATATTTCTGTATAATGTAAGAGTTATATAGTAGCCCATTTCGTTTGGCTACGAACTCAAATTTTTTATTTAAAGGAGGAATTTATTATGGCAGCAGTAAACTACGCTGAAAGTTATGAAAGAGCATTAGCTCAAGCATACCCAAATGTGCTTAACTTTGGTGAATTGTATAACGTTGCTAACAACCAAGTTTATAAATTTGTTGATAGTAAAACAATTCACATCCCATCAATCTCTGTAACAGGTAGAAAAAATGTTAATAGAGATGCTATCGACGGAACATTCCAAAGAAACGTTGATAATCAATTTGAAACAAAAACATTAACATTCTATAGAGAGTGGTCAACATCTATAGACCCAGCTGACGTTTTAGATACTAATATGATATTAACTATCCAAAACGCAACTAAAGTTTTCAATGAGGAACAAAAATTCCCAGAGAAAGACGCTTACACAATAAGCAAAATATATGCTGATTGGACAGCAGAAGGAAAACAAGCAGATAAAACTGTATTATCAGTTGACAACGTATTAGTTGTTTTCGATAAATTAATGGAAGCTATGGACGAAGCATTAGTACCTTCAACAGGAAGATTACTATATGTTACTCCAGCTGTTAAAACATTATTGAAATCAGCTTCTCAAATTGGTTTATCAAGAGGGGTTCAAGGAAATGAATCTACAATCGATAGAGTAGTTGATAGACTAGATGAAGTTAAATTAGTAACAGTACCTTCATTCTTAATGAAAACTGCTTATGACTTCACTACAGGTTTTGCTCCATCAGATTCAGCAAAACAAATCAATCTATTCTTAGTACATCCATCTGCTATCTTAACACCTAATAAATACGCATTTGTTGGTATGGAAGCTCCAGCAGCTGGTACAAAAGGTGATTACATCTATTATGAAAAAGAATATTCTGACGTATTCATTTTAAATAATAGAACAGGTGCAATCGCTTTCAATATAACTGAATAGTAAAATAATTAGGAATTTGTAAATAGAGGAGGGAGGATATGTTACTATCAAAGTTAACACCAATAACATTATATACAATTAAATCTACAAGAGGTCCTGACGGTGACTTAATTGAAAAATATGAAGACATATTTGAAGCTGAGGGTGCTGTTCAGTATCTTGCATCAGACGAAGTTGCATTTAGTGCTTACGGTGCTAACTTAGATAAAACATATCGTTTCAAATCTATTTATAATGACCTCGAACCATTTTTATTGGAGAGAACTAATAATTCTCCCGACAACTTAACAAAGTATTTAGTTGAGTGGAAAGGTAATAAGTACGCTATTGTAAAAGTTACTCCGTTATATATGGATATACAATGGAGGTAATATTATGGCTAAACAAAATGATACTATTAAACAAATTACAAAACAATTACAGAATACGGCAAAAAAGATGAATGTAAACTTAACTAAGGTTGTAGAAGATAAGTTATTAGAAACATACAAAACTAATGTGTTACAATCGTATGCGTCTAGGTCTAGAGATGGAAATTATGAAAACACCGGAACATTCTTAGATAGTATATATGTCAAGACAGAAGACAACGAGATAGCAGTGATGATACGAGATATACCATATGAACGAATTAAGTCAGAAGACAATATAAAATATCAACGAGTCAAATCTACTGTCGATATACATACTTTCTTAACAGAAGGTACACAAGGTGGAGGGGAGTACCCATATGAGACGCCTGATGGTGAAATAAAATTCGCACACAACAATCCGATGCCAAAGCATATGTTTGAAGAACACACTATAGCACAGATGGACGGTTTCTTAGACAGTTTATTGAATGATATTGAAAAGGGTAAATATATTTAATTAATAGGAGGTAAGCTAAGATGGCATTAGTAAACAACATTCGTAGAATGATACAATCAAAATTAAATGAAATCGAAGGTTTAGAAGCTGGTATCATCGTGGCTCAAGACCTAGTAGAAGAAGGTAGATATTATTTCGGATATAACGTAAGAACTAGTTTGAATAAAAGAGACTTATCTTATGACAATGAACAATATACAATTTCTCTTGTTGGATACTTATCTACAAAAGGTGGAACATTAGCTGATTTCGATAAATATTTAGACGCTATATGTGATAAGTTAGGTGAATTAAGATTTAGACCTACTACGCAAGATAGCCCAATGACACCAGATACAGGTTATCGTGAGTGTATGTTAACTGCATATGCACAAGCTAATACATTAGAAAAGACGCTTAGATAATTTCTACTGAGCTAAATACTTTGTTAAGAAATTAAAGTTTTATAAGGAGGTAAATATTATGGATCCAGATGCAAAAGTACAAGTTGCCACTCTTGGCACTGCTTTATATTTTAAAGAAGAAACAGGTGCATCAGCATTTGTTGGAAGCAACGGTGCTTACACTGTACCAAAAGAACAACCTGATATGAAAACATGGATTGAGTCTTTAGGTTTCAAACGTATATATGGTTTAGCTAGTACACCAGATTTTGGTGGACAACCTAACACAATAGATACAACAACTCTTGATAATACTAAAGCTGAAACATCAGTTTTAGGATTACAACCATCAGCAGAAGTATCATATGAAATAAATATGATGACATTTGCTGATACACCAGAAGGAGTTGAACATAACTTAAGAGCTGTTAAAGCAATGGCTGACGCAAGGCCATTGAAAAAAGCTCACTGGTTAGTTGTTAAAGCTTCAGGTGTTATAATCGAGTATGATGCAACAACAAGTATTTCATATACTGCTGATGCTCAACAAGATATCGAAAAATTCAGTATTTATCATGACGTTAAATCTGATATAGCTGTATCATTACCAGCAGAAGCAGCAGGTGCATAATAATTAAATAAACTAAACTTGGTGGTCAGTTTAGCCAGTACAATCTTCGGGCGTTTACACCCACCACTTTTATTAAATAGGAGGATTGAAAATTATGGATAATGTAGTAATAATTAAAATAAACGGAATTGAATATGAATTCAAATTAAAGAGTTCATCAATTTTATATTTGGAGAAAAGATTAGGAAAAAATATTTTTGAAGCGTTTCAAAATCCAGATTTCACAATAATGGTTAATTTATTTTATGCGTGTGCAAGTAAAGCGTGTAAAGAAAAATATCCAGACGAGGGAGAATTATTTGACGCATTATTGGATGAATATGGTATGCAAGAATTAGCAGAAAAATATCTAACAGAAATCATACAAAAATCAGGATTAGTACAAAAACAACAAGAAATACCAATGTCTCCCAGTGAAGAAATTAAAGAAAAAACTTGGAATAAGTAGTATATTTGAAGATGAAAATAAATACGACCCATTAGCAGGATTTCACATTGTTCACGATTTGTATGTTGAATTAGTGAAACAAGGTTGTGAATTAAGTGCTCTTTATGATTATTCCTGTAAAGAGTTAATGTTTATCTTAAAATATAAACGAGAAGGATTAGCATATAAAATTTGGCGTGCAGGTAGCATGAATAGAGCTGCTTTTGGAGCTAAATATTACCCAGGTAAGTTAGAAGAAGCTATCCCTGAGTTATTTGAAAAGAAATCACAAAAAGCACCAATGCCAGATTGGTTAAGAGAAGATTACGAAAAAAAGATAAATAAGGCGGTAAAAAAATCAAAATAATGGGTAGTAGATTAAATAGATTTAGGTTGTAGGAGGTAGTTTAATATGGCAAATTCAGATAAAAAAACCAAAGTACAGATTCAGTTGGAAACGGTTATAGATGAAAAACAAGTTAAGCAAGAAATAAATAAAGCACAAGAAGTTGCAGATACTAGTGAAGTCAAGATTCCTACAAAAACGAAAGAAGTTAACCCTAAAAATATAAAACAAGAGGTTAAATCTGCCCAAAAAGTTGCAGATAAAACTCCTGTTGAAATAGCTGTTGAATTACCAGATAATTTAAAAACACTTATAAAAGAGTACAAGGCTGAGATAAAATCATTGTCTCAGCTTAAAAAGAATCCATCAGAGAAAAAAACACAAAAATTACTAGATTATGATAAACAATACGCAAAATTAAGAAAAAAATATAAAAATAATGATGAGGTTAAAGAATTTGATATGTTCTTAAGCTCTTCTGAAATGCCAAAAATCAGAATACAAGCTAAGAAAACAGCAGAGGCACAAGAAAGAGCTTTAAAAGAACAAGAAAAAATTGCTAATGAACAAATAAAAGATGCAAAACAACAAAAAGGTAAATCTGCGAGTACAAAAACAGATAAACAAACTAAATTAAAAGAAGAAAAACAGAAGATAATTGATGATGTAAATAGAGAACGAGCTAAACAAACCACCGCTCAGCAAAATATTCAAAAAGCTTATACTAAAAAGCAAAAAGCTACAGAATTTGTTGAAGGTAGAGTGGAAGACGGACAACTAAAACCCGGGATGAAACAAGTGTATAAAGATATACTTGCTAGCACTGAACAATACAAAAAAATTGTAATGAATCAAACCAATGGTGGTCAAAATGAAAAGGCTGTATCATTTTGGGGTGACCCAAAAGAGTTTGATAAATTTA
>UMBP01035065.1_pt1 | contig 11284 bp, 9 predicted proteins | sample 1963991 | NCBI WGS metagenome assembly UMBP01 (sample SAMEA4835944, study PRJEB28245) | human gut metagenome | biome: gut microbiome; material: fecal sample | place: Denmark | collected 2008
GGAAGTTCATAATCGAGAACTTCGGTGAGGAATATTCAAAGACACGCCAGTTCAAGACCCACAGCAAGGGGGCGCAGGAGGCTCACGAGGCCATCCGCCCTACATTCATAGAGAACACGGAGATCGAGGGAACCGCCCAGGAGCAGAAGCTCTACAACCTCATCTGGAAAAGGACTGTCGCCTCGCAGATGGCTGATGCCAAGGTACTTAACACAACGCTCAAGATTGCTTCGGACAAGAGGCCGGAGAAGTTCAACGCGCAGGCGACCCAGGTTCTGTTCGACGGATTCCTCAAAATCTACATGGAAGGCACCGACAACCAGGAGTCGGAGGAAGACGAGGTCATGCTCCCGGATCTTCAGACCGGCACAAGGATGACGGATAAGGGAATATTGGCGGAGTGCAAGTTCACAGCCGCCCCTCAAAGATATTCAGAGGCCACCTTGGTCAAGAAACTTGAGGAGCTTGGCATCGGAAGACCTTCCACCTATGCTCCGACCATCGCCACGCTGACTACCGGCCGCGGCTACATCGTCAAAGGCGACAAGGAGGGTAAGAAGGTGGTCGTCAACGACTTGGAGCTAAAGGACGGAATCGTCAAGGATGTCACGAGGACTGAAAGCATCGGAGCCGAGAGAGGGAAACTGCTCCCTCAGGAGATCGGCATGATCGTGACCGACTACCTTGAGAAGTACTTCACCGACATCGTGGACTACGACTTCACGGCAAACGTAGAAAAGGATTTCGACCAGATCGCCGGCGGAAACCTTGTCTGGAACGAGGTCATCGCGGGATTCTACTCGCCTTTCCACAAGAAGGTCGAAGAAGTCCTCAACGACGGCAACTACAGCCATGTCTCCAAGGATCTCGGGACAGACGGGGATGGCAACCGATTCGTCGCCAAATTCGGCAAGTTCGGCCCGTTCATCCAGAAAGGAGAGGGCGAGAACGTGCAGTACGCCTCGCTTGGCAAAGGCCAGCTCATCGAGGATCTCACTCTGGAAGACGCGTTGAAGCTGTTCCAGCTGCCTCGGACGGTCGGCAAGTACAAGGATGTCGATGTGGTCGCCCTGAAAGGAAGGTTCGGCCCGTTCATCAAGTACGGTGACAAGAACTTCTCCATCCCTCGCGGCAAAGACCCTCTGACAATCACCTTGGAGGAATGCTCCGGTATCATCGAGGAAGGGCTGAACAAAAGCGCTGCTAATCCTGTGATAGCTGAATATAAAGACAGCGACATCCAGGTCATCAACGGGCGCTACGGCCCCTACATCAAGCACGCCGGCTCGAACTACAAGATTCCGAAAGGCACCGATGCGGCCAGACTCACGGAAGAGGCGTGTCTGGAGATCATCAATAATTCAAAACCAACCGAAAAAGGTAGAAGACGATACAAAAAATCTTGATTTTTTAAGTTATTTTACATAAATTAGCGGCTGTTTAGTTAGAAATTGAAAGTAATGGCAACTTATCACATCGATCAGATTGACCAGAAGATCCTCTCTTTCTTGGTTAACAACGCCAGGATGCCTTTCCTGGAAATCGCCCGCGAGTGCGGTGTTTCGGGAGCCGCTATTCATCAGAGAGTGAAAAGACTGGAGAACAACGGTGTCATCACCGGATCCAGACTGCTTGTAAAGCCTCAGGCCCTAGGACTTAACGTGTGCGCCTTCATCAGTGTCACCCTTTCGGAAGCCGACAAGTATCCGGAGGTCGTGGCCAACCTCAAGAAGATCGCCGAGATTGTGGAATGTCATTTCGTGACTGGCAAGGCCGCCCTTCTTCTTAAGGCCTACTGCTTTGACAATGATCACCTTATGGAGATCCTTATCAACACGATACAGAACATTCCTTACATCCAGTCGACCGAGACCATGATCTCCCTCGACCAGGCCATCGAGCGTCAGGTCTGGGTGAAGGACTACAAACGGACTACCTACCAGCCTGCCGAGTTCTCGAAGAAGACGAAATAATCAGCCTCGCGAGGGACAGATCCTCGGGAGATGTCAGTTTGAAATTATACCTCTCTCCGTCACAGAAGGAGAGGGGTATCCCTTTTTTACGCGCCACAGAGGCATCGTCAGTGAAAGCGGTGTCAAAGGCTTGTGAATATGCCGACTTGATGTCCTCTGACAGAAACATCTGCGGGGTCTGGGCTCCGAAAATCCGGCTTCTGTCCACCACCTCTCCCTCAGGGGAAACCATAACCTCGTTCCCGTCCTGATCCTTCACCCGGTCGATGACCTTCAGGGTGTCCACGGAAGGGATTACCGGAATGAGGGCCCTGACACCACCTGAATCCATCCGCGCGAACATATTCCTTATCAATTCCGCCGAGAGAAGCGGCCGCACTCCGTCGTGAATGGCGACAATCGCTCCGTCCGGAACCTTCTTCAACGCATTTCTTACGGAATGGAAGCGTGTGAAGCCTCCGGAAACCAATGTCTGAGGACAATTGAATCCCGAAGACAGGCAATATTCCTTCCAGAAAGGAATATGATCCTCCGGAAGAACGGTGACCACCTTGATGTCCGGAACCGCCGAGACGAACGCTTCGATGGTCCTGCGAAGAATGGGAACACCTCCAAGATCCAGGAACTGTTTCGGGACTGTCGCACCCATTCTGACACCGCTTCCGGCGGCCATGACGATTAATATTTTATTTCTATTCATAATAAATTCTTACAAATATAACTTTTTTCGTATATTTACGAGTTGTATAGTACACTTTGTGTTGAATAAAAGATAATAATAGAATCAGACATAACTGTTATGGCACTTTCATTTCTGACTCAAGAGATCGCAATGGATCTCGGAACAGCCAACACCGTCATTTTCAGGAATGACGAGATTGTCATGGATGCGCCGAGCATTGTCGCGATTGACAACAACTCCGGCAAATGCATCGCTATCGGCAGACAGGCCAAGCTCATGCACGAGCACACAAACCCGGGGATCAAGACCATCAGGCCTCTGAGGAATGGCGTGATCGCTGACTTCAACGCGGCCGAGATGATGATCAAAGGCTTCATCAAACAGGTCAACAGCAAGAAGAAGTCTCTCTTCTCCCCCAACCTCAAGATCGTGGTCGGCATTCCGTCCGGAAGCACCCAGGTGGAGATCAGGGCCGTGCGTGACTCCTGCGAACACGCCGGAGGACGCGATGTCTACCTGATCTATGAGCCAATGGCCGCCGCGCTCGGTATCGGTCTTGACGTGGAGGCACCAAAGGGTAACATGGTTGTAGACATAGGAGGAGGAACAGCGGAGATCGCCGTGATCTCGCTCGGCGGCATCGTGCAGCAGGAAAGCATCCCGACAGCCGGCGACGTGTTCAACAGCGACATCCAGTACTACATGCGCCAGCAGCACAACATCAAGATCGGCGAGACGACCGCGGAGAAGATCAAGATCGCCGTGGGTGCGGTGATTCCGGATCTGGACGAGGAGCCGGAGCCATACGTTGTGAACGGTCCTAATCTGATGACCGCGCACCCTGTCGAGGCGACAATCACCTACCAGGAGATCGCGCACTGCCTCGACAAATCCATCGCGAAACTGGAATCCTCGATCCTTCACGTGCTTGAGATGACTCCTCCGGAGCTATATTCAGACATCGTGGAGAATGGCATCTTCCTTTCCGGCGGCGGTGCCCTGCTCAGAGGCCTCGCCAAGAGATTCACCGAAAAGGTCAACATCCAGTTCCATGTCGCCGAGGATCCGCTACGGGCCGTGGCGAGAGGAACCTGCATCGCTCTCAAGAAGACATCCAACTACTCATTCCTGATGAGATAATGCCGAAGGAGAGATCCGTAGTCCAGAGTATCATCACAGTCGCGGTCTTCATCATTATGGAAGCCGCGGCTGTTCTCATGCTGTCCAACAACAACGAGTTGCAGCGTCTCTGGATCGCCAGGATCTCACATGGGTTCATGGCCAAGACCTGGGGGACAACGCAGGCTGTCTCCAACTACTTCTCCCTTAAGAGGCAGAACGACGAGCTCGCCCTGGAGAACGACATGCTGCGGAAAAAGGTTCTCGGCTACGAGCTGGCGGCCAAGGCAGCCGACCCGGATTTCAGGCCGGTCATGATGGACAATGGGTTCAACTACATCCCGGCGACCATCGTCAAGTCAAGCACGAACTCCCAGCACAACTACCTGATCATCGACAAGGGAAGCGAGGACGGTGTGACCCGCAACTCGGGCGTCATAACCTCGAAAGGCATCATCGGCATCGTGGATGCGGTCAGCGGCCACTATTCCTATGCGATCTCCTTCCTCAACACGGAATTCTTCATCAGCGCGAGGCTCGGGAACTCAGGAGCCGTCGGCCCCCTGGGATGGGACGGCACAAGCTCGGACAGAGCCATACTCAAGGAAATTCCTCTCCAGTTCAAGTTCGCTCCGGGAGACACGGTCTACACGAGCGGCTATTCCACGATCTTTCCTCCCGACATCCCGATCGGAGTGGCCGGTGAGTCAAAGATCATCAACGGAGCGACCAATGAGATCCGGGTGGATCTCTTCCAGAACCACAAGGCTCTGAAATATGTCACCATCGTCTCGAACACCAGGGCGGAAGAGATAGAGGAAATCGAGGAACAAGAACAATCAGGGAAATGAGAAACAGCTTTACGTTGACATACATTCTGCTGACGGTTGGCCAGATGATCCTGAGCAACTATTTTCATTTCACGCCCTACGTCATGCTGACCATCCTTCCGGCAATGGTACTCTGCATACCGACCAAGACCGGCACGGTCAAGGCCATGCTGATCGCTTTCGTCACCGGACTTGCAGTGGATTTCTTCGCAGAGGGAACCCTCGGCATCAACGCGCTTTCCCTCGTACCGGTCGCCCTGCTCCGGAAGCCTGTCATCGAGCTGTTCTTCGGCAGCGAGCCCTTCGAGCAGAAAGAGAACATCTCCGTCAGGAAATATGGCTTCGCCAGGGTCTCCATGGCCGTCATGCTGATGACCATGCTTTTCCTGACAATCTACACATTGGCCGACTGCGCCGGCACAAGACCGTTCTGGTTCATAGCCACAAAGGTCGGACTCTCCACCGCCGCCGGCTACCTGGCCTCGATCTGCATCATCAACCTTCTGGCCTATGAAGACAGAAGGTAGAGGCAAGTCGTTGGTCATCGGTCTTCTGGTTGTGGCGTCCATCATCCTCGGGAAGCTGTTCTACATCCAGATCATCGACGACAAGTACAAGATCAACGCGTCCAACAACTCGATGGTCTACGACATCATCTACCCGACCAGAGGCATCATCTACGACCGCAACGACAAGATCATTGTCAGCAACAAAGTCACCTACGACATCCTCGTCACCCCAAGGGAGGTCAAGCAATTCGACACCCTGATGCTGGCCGGCGCACTCAACGTCACGCCCGACTTCATCAGGGACAAGATGAAGGAATATGCCAGAAACCGTCGCCGCATAGGCTACCAGAGCGTGGTGATGCTCAAGCAGATAAAGCCGGAGATCTACATGCGGTTCGCCGAGCTTCAGTACAACTTCCCGGGGTTCCGGGGGCAGGCCCGAAGCATACGCGACTATCCGGTCAACGCCGGTGGCAACCTGCTCGGCTACGTCTCCGAGGTGGACGCCAACTACATCGAGAGGCATCCCGGTGAATATCGTCCCGGAGACTACGCCGGAAAGACCGGCATAGAGGCCGCCAGGGAGATGGAACTCCGAGGTGAGAAAGGCTACCACATCTACCTGCGCAACTCCCGCAACCAGATAGAGCAGCGCTACAAGGACGGGGAGATGGACAAGGAGGCCGTCCCTGGACACGACATCCACACGACGATCGACGCGGATCTCCAGCAGTACGGTCAGGATCTGATGAAGAACAAGGTCGGCAGCCTTGTGGCCATAGAGCCGAAGACCGGTGAGATCCTGACGCTTGTCTCCAGCCCTGGAGTCGATGTGAGCATGCTGGCGGACATCGGCCAGCACTACGACGAGATCATCAAGAATCCACACAAGCCGATGTTCAACAGGGCAGTACAGGCTCCGTACCCTCCGGGATCGGTGTTCAAGCTTGTGAACGGCCTGATCGGGCTTCAGGAAGGCACCCTCACCACCGAGATGGCCTACCCTTGCAGCCAAGGCTACCATTTCGGCAACCGCAAGCTCGGATGCCACGTCCACAAGTCCCCGCTCACCCTGGAGGAAGCCATCATGATGTCCTGCAACGGCTATTTCTGCTACGTGCTCAGGAATATTCTTGAAAACAAGAAATACCGCGACATCGGCGAGGCGCTCGACAAATGGAACGAATATGTCCAAAGTTTCGGCTTCGGACACAAGCTGGGTACGGACTTCCCCGCCGAGCTGGGCGGAACTCTGCCGACATCAAAGACGTACAACAAGATCTACGGCAAGGGAGGATGGAAATTCACTACGATCATCTCCATCTCCATCGGCCAGGGCGAGGTCGGAGCCACGCCTATGCAGATCGCCAACCTCGCGGCGACCGTCGCCAACAGAGGGTGGTACAAGATTCCACACATCGTGAAAGCGTCGGAAGGGGTCGAGATTGATCCGAAATATTACGAGAGGCAGTACACGATGGTTGACACGACGAATTTCAAAAAAGTGACGCAAGGCATGTGGAGGGCGGTCAACAGTGGATTCGGATCGGGAGGAACGGCATCCATCGCCGCGGTTCCGGGGCTGGACATCTGCGGAAAGACCGGTACGGCACAGAATCCGCGCGGCGCGGACAACTCCGTGTTCATCTGCTTCGCCCCTAAGGACGATCCGAAGATCGCCGTGGCCGCCTACATCGAGAACGCCGGATTCGGCGCCACCTGGGCCGCACCGATCGCATCCCTGCTGGTCGAGAAATATCTCAACGGAGAGATCAGCGACAAGCGCCGGCCTCTGGAGGACAGGGTTCTTCAGGGCAATCTCATGTCAAGGGTCAAGGCTTATAAATAGTTGAGCGATGGAGAACTTTTCAGACAGAGGAATAAGGAAGAGTGTTGACTGGGCGCTGGTGGTCACCTACCTGCTGCTCATCCTCATCGGCTGGGTCAACATCTACGCCTCCATCCATTCCGACGGCCCCGTCACCATATTCGACTATAATTTCCGCTCCGGCAAACAGTTCGTCTGGATACTCACGGCGCTCGGACTTGCGGCTCTGATTCTGTTTGTGATCAACGCGCAGTTCTGGGAAAGCGCCTCGGTGCCGCTGTACCTGTTTGTCATGTGCCTGCTTGTGAGCGTGATATTCCTTGGTGTGGAGGTCAAAGGATCCCGTTCCTGGTTCGAGTTCGGTCCCGTCAGGTTCCAGCCCGCCGAAGTCTCAAAGATCACGACATCCCTGCTCCTGGCCACGTTGATGAGCCAGGTCAACTTCAAGATCACGAAGTTCAAGGACTTCATGCTCACCGCGTTGATTCTCGGAGTCCCGATGCTTGTCATCCTGGCGGAGAGCGAGACTGGATCAGCTCTCGTCTACGTCGGCTTCATATTCGTGATGTACCGGGAAGGATTCTCAGGTTGGTGGATATTCTGCATCGACGCGGCGGCTCTGCTTTTCATACTGACGCTGACGGTGTCGCCGTACGTGTCGCTGCTCGTGCTGGCAGGGATCATCCTTCTTTGCAACCTGATGGAGTCTGGCAAGTTCAACGCCATGTTCTGGGTCGGCGCGGGACTGTTCCTGCTGATGTGCCTCCTGCCATGGATCCTTGGCAAGTTCAATCCGGAGGGCATCGCCGGGAAGATCAAGCCGCTGTACATACTGATCGGCATGTGCGTCTGCGCCGTTCCATTCATGATCATCAAGGGCTACAAGTCACGCCGGAGATTCCTGTCGATGTCCGCTCTCGGTCTGGTCGCCGGGGTTGCCTTGGTCTTCTCCACCGAATTTATTTTCAATAACATACTCCAAGACCATCAGCGAAAAAGGATAGAGGTTCTCCTTGGCATGAAAGAGGATCCCGCCGGTGTGGGCTACAATGTCAACCAGAGCATGATCGCGATCGGATCGGGCGGTCTGACCGGGAAAGGATTCCTCGGCGGCACGCAGACCACGTTCGGTTTTGTGCCGGAGCAAAGCACAGACTTCATCTTCTGCACGGTAGGTGAGGAGTGGGGCTTCATTGGCTGCTTTGTTGTGATAGCCCTCTATGTTTTCCTGATCCTGAGGATCATCTCTGATGCCGAGAAAAGCCGGGAGGCGTTTACCCGCATCTACGGCTACTGTGTCGCCTCCTGCATATTCATGCACCTTTTCATCAACATCGGGATGACCATCGGCCTCATGCCCGTGATCGGCATCCCGTTGCCGTTACTAAGTTACGGCGGCTCATCGCTGTGGGCATTCACCGTCCTGATTTTCATCTTCATAGCCCTGTATCGCCAAGAGAAGAAGTACTATTAGCCGATCTTCCTAACATCACTACTTTTTAAACTTCTTAAGGGGCTTTACACAATCAATGACATTTTTTTAGTAAATTTGCAGCCCACACCGCCTTGGTGGTGAAATGGTAGACACGAGGGACTTAAAATCCCTTGGACAGAAATGTCCGTGCGGGTTCGATTCCCGCCCGAGGCACCTTAAAAAGAGCTAACTGACTGATTTTCAGTGGTTAGCTCTTTTTGTGTCTCAATTTTTGGCGACATTTTGGCGACTTGGGGCCGTTTTTGCCGACTTTAGCTGGCGTTGCCCATCAATGAGAAACACTTTCTCGTAGTGAAAAAGAGCGAGAATAAAATACCGGGTATTCTTTAAGCTTGTCTTCCTTTAGAATAAAACCATCTTACCAGGCTCGGCTGACCAGCTAGTCATAAAGTCCGAGTTAAAGATGGTACGAAGGCGGGCCTCGTTTATGATGACTCGCTCTGGCTGTTCGGTTGCGGGAGCGTTCTCTTCAACAGTAGGAGCCACCCCCTTGATCACAGACGTTTCAGGAGCTGGCTGTTCCTCGGCAACATCCGGCTCCGGCTTTGCGAATAATGTCCAGATCCAGGCGCCAATCAACGTCAAGAGTGGATATCCAAGCGAGATCAAAGCGCCGACGCCCACCAATGCGATAAAAGCTATGAACCAGACATTTGTTAGGGCAGATTCCCATGCGCCAAAGATCGACGAATACTTATCATGGAAGATGGCCGTTATGCCAGCCGCCACGAGACCGAAGACCAATAATACTATGCCCAACACATTTGCCCACATCGGCAACCTGCATTGGTCATAGTACCTCGCAATTCTCTTCGCTTTAACCCGATCTTTCATATCGGTCTTTTTTAGACTCCATTTGTAAAACCCCAAGAAATGTCCGAACTTACAAAAGGGCTAACATTAAGATTATCAGTCTTTTACAAACAATCCTTTTCGTAAAACTATTTGTAAGTCATTTGTAATTGACGCACTTTACGAATGATTCACCATTCGCCAGAAAGAGACATTCCCTGCTCCTCTATTTGTAATAAGACCATTCAGCCTCATCCGGCGTAAGATATTTGAGATTTTATCATATCTCTGCTTGTCTGTTAGAATATCGGACAATGAATTACTTAACAATTCATTGATTTCTTTTCTTGATAATTCTCCATGATCCCGTAAGGCCGTCATAATGAGAGACTCGCAGGCCTTGTCTGTTAATCCTTTATGTTTCGAATAATCCACCTTCTTTCCCGTCGCTTGTGCGAGAGGTTTGGCGAGAACGAGGGCATTCTTACGGCCTTCAACAAGGTGTCTCTTTCTCAAATGGGAAATTTCAAAGTCAGTCAACGGCTTGCCTAGCTGCACCCGATTAAGCATTTCTGCTTCTTCTAACGAAATGTCCGCATTCTGCATGAGAATGTTTGTATAATTCATGTCGATTATTCTTCCAAAAACAGTCAAAGTCACGCGACCATCTCTGAAATCATAATCTGGCATCGGGAAAAGGCGGCCTTTCTGTAAGCGAAACATTTTCTTAATGCCGCTACCGATAGTATCAACCATTTTAAGTTCAACCATAGCATTTGCAAGGAATCGGTTGCGATTCTTCTCCCATGGTGAGTCAGCTTGCAATACGGCTTGGATGGACCCTGGGATAAAACTGCCCAGATTAGTGAACAGTAGCCTATCATCGAATTCGACGACATTCACGACACCGCTCTTTGAGTAATCCTGGTGAGCAACTGCATTATTGAGCGCCTCTCGAATCACATATGGTTCGTATGTGTCAATCTCTTCAGGGAACAGGGTTCTTAGATTTGGATTGATATACCGATACTTCAAGTTACGAACTAAGTGGAATACTTCATCGATGGCCAATACCATCGGGCAGGATAGGATTCGATAGTCTCGTTCTACACCATCGGTTCCTTTAAGAATCCAACGTATTTTGGAAACCGCAGGTGAAATCAATACCTCACTTTCTTCCTTTCCGAGAAGAATTATTGCGGTATTTGTAATCCTACCATTCCTAGTAATCTTGGCCTTATTCAAAAATGTCTTGTCATCCCAAGAAGCGACATCACTTGCAAGGTGCTGATGCTTATCTATATATAGTTCTCGGGCTCGGGCGATAGCCCTTGGATCCAGATCATCAAGTGTTGCATCTTTTACGATCTGAGCACTCCAATCTTGTTGAGAAGAGTAAATCTGACGCGTATAGTCTGTGAAATCCTTCAACTTGGTCAAGTTGCTATTGATTCGAATGTACGCCTCACCCTTGAATGTGACAGGTTCTCCAACTGCCGCCGGGATTTCGAAAATGACGATATGCTTGCCTTTATAATCAAACTCCTCAAATTCAAAACGAATATGCGGTTCAACTAGCTTTCTCAGCCATAGCTGGTAATCCTGATTGTTGATTTTCTGATCCTGCATCCGAAGATTTGTCCCTACTGGATTCCAGGTTGCATTTTCGATTCCTAAAACCAGATAAGCATAATCCTTGTACTTGACACAAGCAATATTAGCCATGCCAGAGATGTATTTTCCAACACCTTCGTAGGTAATACTTGCACTCTGTTCTGCAATGTTAGTTTTGAACCCCAGCCAATCTAATTCACCATTCTCGCCTCCTCGCTTTGCAATCGCGAGGAGGCCCTCAAGGAGTTCATATTGCTCTTCAATCGTTCTCATACAAAACTATTTTCCACAAAGTTAGGTTTTTTCTGCTTCAAATAAACGAGGAAGATAGATTATTCTAATAGCAGGGCCACATCCGTGACCATCTCTTCGTTAATGTAGTAGTGGGGGTTGAACGTTCAAGACGCTTCTTTACTCCTCGGATTATAAAAAACTACGGCTG
>UMBP01047582.1_pt1 | contig 10714 bp, 9 predicted proteins | sample 1963991 | NCBI WGS metagenome assembly UMBP01 (sample SAMEA4835944, study PRJEB28245) | human gut metagenome | biome: gut microbiome; material: fecal sample | place: Denmark | collected 2008
TTGCAGCGGAGGGCATCGCACCCGATGCCGTTACCGAGCAAACAATAGCCGACAGGCTTTATACGTCAGGACTGCCCGAACTTGATCTCATCATCCGCACCGCCGGCGAGGAGCGTTTGTCCAACTTTTTGCTTTGGCAGGCCGCATATGCCGAGTTTGTTTTTTCAAAAACGCTGTGGCCCGATTTCACTCCCGAGGTTTACTTTGATTGCCTGCGCGAGTTTTTGAATCGAACCCGACGCTTTGGCCGTGTGCTTTGATTTTGCGGAAGTTTTGTTCAGGTTTGCGCCGTTTTGCGGCTCCTTTCAGCGCAGCCGCAGAATAATTTTGATTTAAGGATTTTGTTTTATGAAAGATTTGCCTGTTCGCACTTTAATCGCCGTTCTGTTAATCGGTCTGCTCTGCCTCGTTGTTTGGTTCGGGGGCTGGGTTCAGGCGGCTGTTCTCGGACTTTTCACAGTTGCAGCTGTCTATGAAATGTTCACGATCTTTGTCAAAAGAGGAATTCGCCCCGCCGTGCTTCCGCAAATTCTGCTCGGCGGCTCAATGTTCGCCGTAATGTATAAATTCGGCGCAAGATTCATTCTTCCGATGGCGGCTGCCGCATTTGTTGCAATCATGGTTGAAAGAATCCTTAACGCGCGGCGCACAAATGAAGATCTTATCGCTTCGCTTGCGCTGCTCGTCTACCCCGTGTCTCTGCTTGCCTGCTTCGGACTTGTCGGGTTCGGCCGAAACGATATTTCGCGCGCAGCATTCCTTTGCATTTTTGCCGGCCCCTGCATGGCTGACAACACCGCATACATGGTCGGTTCACTGTTTGGCAAGCACAAACTCTGTCCCTATATCAGCCCTAATAAAACTGTTGAGGGCGCAGTAAGCGGCGTTGTCGGCGGTGCTCTCGGCGGCGTTATTGTCTATTTTGCTCAAAAACTCTGGGGACTTGACGTTTCTCTCGTTACTCTTATTGCAGTATGCTTCATCGCGGGCATCGTTGGGCAGTTCGGAGATCTGCTTGCATCCACATTCAAACGCTGGGCAGGTGTTAAAGATTACAGCAATCTTTTCCCCGGTCACGGCGGCGTGATGGACAGATTGGACAGCGCAATGGTCGCTGCGCCAATCGTTGCGGTCGCATTTGCATTTTTCATTTAATATGCATCAAGCGGATGCCGAACAGTCGGCCTGCTGATTGCCGCAGCCCGCTGCAAAGGCGGATTGTCCGCTCCGTTGTTGTTTACGGATTTTTCCATTGGGCTTACGCAGAAAAACTTCTCGTTGTACGGAGGATCAACAAATGAAAAAAATCGCCGTTTTCGGTTCAACCGGTTCAATCGGAACACAAACTCTCTCCGTGGCGGGCTTTCACCCGGATGAATTCGAGGTTTATGCAATTGCTGCGAACAAAAACGCAGATCAGGTGATTCGCAGCGCAAATGAGTTTCACCCGAAGTTCATCGGCATGTATGACGAAGCCGCCGCACGCGAAGTTGCCGAACGCTGCCCCGGCATCACCGTTGTTTCGGGCGGCGAAGTAAACTCGCTTGCGGCTCTTTCCGAAGTTGACATTGTTGTAAACGGTGTCAGCGGCTTTGCAGGACTGTTCCCGCTGCTTTCTGCGCTCTGTGCAGGAAAAACCGTTGCGCTTGCAAATAAAGAAAGCATCGTTTGCGGACATGTTGTTGTGAACCGCGCTCTCGCTGAATTCGGCGGGAGAATACTTCCGGTTGACAGCGAACAGAGTGCAATTTTTCAATGCCTTGCCGCAGGCCGCAGTGAGGATGTTCGTTCGCTTATTCTGACAGCATCCGGGGGTATGTTCCGCAACGCTTCGGCCGATGAGCTTGCCCGTGTAACGCCGCAAATGGCGCTCCGTCACCCCACATGGAGCATGGGCGGAAAAATCACGATTGATTCATCCACGCTGTTCAACAAGGGACTTGAGCTTATGGAGGCCGGGTGGCTGTTTGATATTGAACCGAATCGAATCGAGATCCTTATTCACCCGCAGTCCGTTGTGCATTCGATGGTCGAATTTTGCGACGGTGCAGTGTTTGCGCAGATGAGCCCTCCCGATATGCGCCTTGCGATCCAGTATGCGCTCACCTACCCGCACCGCATCACTTCTCAGCTTCCGCGCCTTGACCTTGCAGAGCTGCATTCTCTCACGTTCGAAAAACCCGACTGCACACGATTCCCCGCAATTTCTCTTGCATATGACGCTTTCCGCGACGGCAGCAGTCTGCCCATCGCCTACAATTCCGCCAACGAAACGGCCGTTGAGCTGTTCGTTAGCGGCTGCATCGGTTTTACCGACATTGCAAAATGTGTTGAATACTCAATGGAAAGAATTCCCCGTGAAAAAATCGGCTCCGTTGACGACATACTTTATCTTGATAAAGAAGCCCGCAGGTTGGCCTGCGAATGCTTCGGAAAGGAAACATTATGACAATTGTTTACATACTTCTTGCGATACTTATTCTTGAGCTGCTGATTTTCCTGCATGAGCTCGGTCATTTTACGGCGGGCAAACTGCTCGGTTTCCGCATACTCGGCTTTTCGCTCGGATTCGGTCCGGCTCTTTTAAAATTCAAAAAGGGCGAAACCGAATACTCTCTTCGTGCATTTCCCGTGGGTGGTTTGTGTCAGTTTGACGGTGAAGATGAAGAAGCCTTGGAGAACGACCCACGCCGATTCAACGCTCAGCCCGTTTGGAAGCGTTTTATTGTTATTCTTGCCGGTCCGTTCATGAATATACTCACCGCCTTTCTTATCGCGTTCGTGTTCTATCTCTGCAAACCGATGCCGGTTTACGCTGTTGACCCTGTTACGCATTACGAGGTTCCGATCGTTGCTTCAGTTAAAGAAAACAGTCCCGCAGAAAAGGCCGGATTGAAAAACGGTGACGTCATCATTGCAATCAACGGTCAATATCCGACCGAAACGGCTGACACGGACATTTACTCCTCTGTTTCCGCACTTATCGGTGCCGCAGGCAATGATTTTGTTATGACTGTTGAGCGCAGCGGAGCGCAGCTGGATCTTGCCGTCGGCGACGCCTTCAACTCAACTGAAAACAGAACCGTTATCGGCATAACGATAAGCGGGCTTGTTGACGACTACCGGCATTTGAACGTTCTTCAGGCGGCAGCAAGTTCCGGGGAATACCTCGTTCTAATCGTGAAAGCAACAGCCCAGGGCATTGCGGGCATGTTCAAACACGGCATACACAGCGGAGATCTTTCCGGCGTTGTCGGAACGGTCGGAATCATGGTTGATGTTGCGCGGGAATCAATGATTAATCTTGTCAATATCGCTGTGATCCTTTCGCTCAGTCTCGGGTTGTTCAACCTTATTCCGTTCCCCGCACTCGACGGCGGAAGGCTGCTGTTCCTTTTGATAGAAGCAATTATTCACCGTCCGCTGAACCGCAAGGTCGAAGCAATCGTAAACGGTGTTGGACTCGCCCTGCTGTTCACACTTATGATAGTTGTTACAATCAGCGACGTTGTGGGACTTTTCAGATAGTGCGGATCGCAGTGCATTGTTCGTAAAGATTCAAAGAGGTCTGATATGAAACTTCTTATTCTTGTCGGCAGCGGTGCTGTCGGAAAGATGACCATCGGGCAATCAATCATGAGAAAAACGGCGCTGCGCCTTTTCCACAACCATATGATGATTGAACCCGTCATTGAGATTTTCGGCGAGTATAACCACTCCGTTGTTGCAAAACTTCGAAGAACGATTTTTGAAGAGTTTTTGAAAACCGAACGGGAAGGGTTGATTTTTACCTATATGTGGGCTTTCGATTGCCCTGAGGACGGCGATTACATTCGTTCCGTTGCGGAGCTTTTTCGCTCACAAGGCGCAGAAATCTATTGTGCAGAGCTTGTTGCACCTCAATCCGTCAGGCTTGAACGAAACCGAACGGAAAACCGCTTGCGGCATAAGGCCTCCAAACGCGATTTGAATTTTTCTGAGGAAAGGCTGCGGCATGAAGACAGCAAGTACCGCTTGGTAAGCAATCCCGGAGAGATCCCGTTTGAGAACTATATTCGAATCGACACATCCGAACTCAGCGCGGATGAAACCGCGGAAAGGATAATCGGCGCATTTTCAATTCCGCAAACCTGTCAAACCGGCAAGGAATGATTCCCCGCTCGGTGCATTAAATTGTATATGGCAAAACAAACATCGGCAGCCCCTAAGGCAGGGAACTGCCAATGTTTTCAGTTGCTTATGTATATGCAAATCACACCGAGGCTTCGGCAGCAGTCGCTGCGGAACGCGCTGATCCGATTTCGGTAAACAGTTTTTTGAATGCCGTAACCCTGCTTTCTTTTTTAAAAATCACTGCATTCATCCCGTCCGCAACTGCGGTCACGGCATTTTTTGCGGTCAAAATCGGTATTTCCGGAAGTTCGCGGCTGAAACACTCCGCAAGGCCGAATTGCAATGCGCCGCCTCCGATTAACGTTATTCCCGTATCAAGAAGGTCGGCGGCGGCCTCCGGCTGCAAAGCCTTCACGGCATCCTTAACAAAGCGAATGAGCGCCGTTTGCCCTCTTTGTGCAGCCGCCCGCAGCTCCGCGCCGTTTGCGCGTACCGTTTGCGGCAAACCGTCGTCGGCCGAACGCCCCTCAATATCAAAGCTCAGTTTATTCAGGTTCTGTTTAATTATTTCCGCCATGCGCTCACCTATCAGCAGCCTGTGTTCATCGCGGAACCAATTTTGAATCGCCCTGTCCACAGCCGCGCTGCCCTCATTCGAAAACCCCTGCCAAAGCATTCCGCCGTTTGCGAATGCGGCGCAAGTCATTGTTTCCGCTCCGATGTTCACAATCATATGTGCCCTGTCCGAAAACAAATCCGCATCAGCCCCTATCGCACCCATCAAAAGCGGATCATGCACCTGAAGCGCACGAAATCCCGCAAGACGTGCCGCCTGTTTGAGAGCGTTTTGCTTCACCGTGGGCAGCATATGCGGTATCGCTGCATGCAGCTCAATCGATGCCGTTGTACGCTTGCCGGTTTTTTCACATGCAAGCCGCCCGAGCAGCAGCGCAAGCATACGCGTGTTTGCCGCCGCACCATCGCGAACAGGCCGAATTACACCGCTGCGATGCAGCAGTGCTGCATTGCCCGCTGCGGCAACCGTGAGTTTTGCCCCTGCTTCAAGAGCGATTGCCGTTTCCTCCGCCGCAACTTGCCCCCGAGCAACACATTTAATGCATTTTGAACCTATATCCGCTGCAAAAACGGTTTTGAACATCTTTGAACGACCTCCGAAACAATTCCTTCTCGGCACGGGGAATGCATTCAGTCTTTGCACTCCCTGTCCCTATAAGAAATTATTCCCTTTTTTGCAAAGAATAACCCGTTCCGATTCAAAAATTTTCGGTTTTTTTGGCTTTTTACGGCAAAGCAAAGTGTTCCGCACCGCCGAGTTGCCGCACACGGCAGAAACCTTTCTCACTTACTCTATTCGATACGTTCGTAAAAACCGTGTGGTAATATCCCTATTTTTTTAAGCATTTTGTACAGTACGGGAATCGGCATACCGATAACCGTGAAATAATTGCCCCGAATTTCGCGGACAAACATGCCGAACGGCCCCTGTATGCCGTAAGAACCCGCCTTGTCCAGCGGGTCGCCCGAATTCACATAATCCGTTATCTCGTCGGGAGACAGAGTTTCAAACGTGACCTCCGTAATGCTGCATTCAGTTTGAATTTCCGCTTTTCCCTGAATGCTGCATTCAGTTTGAATTTTCGCTTTTTCCTGAATGCTGCATTCAATTTGAATTTCCGCTTTTTCCCGAATGCTGCATTCGGTTTGAATTTCCGCTTTTTTCCGAATGCTGCACTGAGCGGCGGCGTTTTCATCAGGGATATCCGCAATCACGGACACTCCGGTGAAAACTCTGTGGGTTTTTCCGGACAGTATTGAAAGAATGCGCACTGCATCCTCCGCATCTTTGGGCTTGCCGATAATCACGGGCTTTGTTCCCCCCTCCTTTTGAAAAGCAACGACCGTGTCGGATCCGATAACCGCAAAATCCCGCCGCCCCGCCTCAAAAAGACGGTCAAACACCTCTTTCGCCTTGCGAAACGAAAGAGCACGAACAAAACTCTCCGGGTCATTTTCATCAATCGTTTCATCAGCATTGCTGACAATAATCTCATAGTCATATCCGCACATTGTCAGCAGCTCGCGCCTGCGCTGTGAGCCGCTTGCAAGAACAAGTTTCATAGTCATTTTCCTTACGTTGTATAAATTTCGGAATACTGTATACGCGGTTCGCACATATTTGTCGCATTTTACATTTTATTGTCAAATCAGACTTTTTCAATACGTCTCGTTCTGCGTTTGCCTTCGGGCAGGGCTATAATACCAGTATTGCCGATGTATTTCAAGGGCTGATTCCCCGTTTTAAAAAAAATTCAAAATTTTTTTCATTTAAGTGGTGAAAGGTGTTGATTTGTGGGGCGATTGATGATATAATCAACACACATCCCACAATACGGGTAATGCATTACATAGTAAACGCCGAATCCGGCTTATTCTGCAATAAAGACCATGAATTCCGCGCTTTTTGCAGAAATGCGGATTTTCGGTGTACTCAATCGAAATTAAGGCGGTGTCGATATGCTGTTGGGGCAATCCAGAAACAATTTGGACTCCAAGGGGCGAATTTTCGTCCCCGTTAAGTGGCGTCCCGACACCTCCGATCACGTTGTTGTTCTTATCGGATTGAATCCTGCCGATGTCAAAAAGGAAGAAAGATTCCTTCAGATTCTTCGGTACGAAAAGTTTGTTGAATTTGCAAAGGATCTAACCTCCTCGCGTCCCTCCGATTTATCCCTCATGCGTGCCAAGCGAAAGATCTTTTCAAGCGCGGAAGAGTGTACCCTTGACAAGCAGGGACGCATACTGATTCCGCAATGGCTTGCAAAGTATGCAAACCTTAAGGATGAGGTTCTGCTTTGCGGCGTTGAAGATCGCATTCTCGTTTGGAATCCCGATGATTTCGAGGCAGCGGAAGCCGACTACACGCTTAATGAGCTTTGCTCCGATGTTCAGAATTATTCCGATAAAACTCCCGGTAATTCTTCTGCGGCATCGCTCATATCATCCGCATTCGGAGGTTAATAAAAGATGCTCAATGATATAAACACAAGCTCTTATCACACCCCAATAATGCTTCCGCAGGTTCTGTCCCTGCTGCATCCGGAACGCGGCGGAACATATGTTGACGGAACGCTCGGCGGCGGCGGTCACAGCCTCGGAATTTTGCGTTCACTCCCTGCCGGCGGCAGATTGTTCGGCATTGACCGCGACGGCGAAGCTATCGCCGAAGCCTCCGCAAGGCTTTCGGTTTTTCCGAATTTCACGGCTGTTCGCGGCAATTTTTTTCAACTTACCGAACTGCTCAATGCCCGCGGAGTCAACGGTGCGGACGGAATCCTGCTTGATCTCGGCGTCAGCTCGCATCAGCTCGACGATGCGGAGCGCGGATTTTCATACGGAAGCGAGGCGCGGCTCGATATGCGAATGGACAAATCCGCTCCGCTCAGCGCACACGATGTTGTAAACGGCTATGATACAGCTGCGTTGACACGAATCATACGCGACTATGGCGAGGAACGCTTTGCCTCACGCATTTCAAATGCGATTGGTGCGGCGCGTGCGGACAAGCCCATTGAAACAACAACCGAACTTGCCGAAATTATCAAAAATGCAATACCGGCGGCGGCAAGGCGCGACGGGCCGCATCCGGCAAGGCGAACGTTTCAGGCAATTCGAATTGAGGTCAACGGTGAGCTTGCGGGACTTGAACAAGCGGTGCGCGATGCAATCCGCTTTCTGAATCCGGGAGGAGTAATTGCTGTCATAACTTTTCACTCTCTTGAAGACCGAATCGTTAAGAACGTTTTCAAGAACCTTGCAAACCCCTGCACCTGCCCGCCTAATGCGCCCGTTTGCGTATGCGGACTTAAGCCCGAGGTTGCAATACTTACCAAAAAGCCGCTTGTTGCGGATGATACCGAATTGGATTTGAACTCAAGATCGCGCAGCGCAAAACTCCGCGCAGCGCAGAAACTCATAAATACGACGGGGGACGAATAAAATGGCAAAGGATTCAAGATTTAACGGCAGAACTGTTGAAGAAATGCGTGTCTATGCGCCAAACAACGGCTCATTGGCATACAAAAGCGATTATCTTTACGACACAAGGCTTGCAGCGGCTCAACCCAAGCGCAGACAGGAAACTGCCGCGCCCGCAGAAACCCAGCCAAAGATTCGCCCGCAGAAAACGCGCATTCCGCTTTCCGTCACGCTGCGTGAACGCAAAGTCGGAATTAAGCTGACTGCTTTCCTTTTTGTTGCGTTGATCGCAATGTCCGCGCTTTTGGTAGTTCTCCGTTTTGAGCGCATTGCCGGAGTTCAGCGCGACATCAACGAAATCAATGCCGGCATAGCCGCCGCCCGGCGCGGGTTCGGAGAACTTGACATGGATCTCAACTCCTCCATCGACCTTGAAGCGGCACGACTCGCTGCCGAAACCGCAGGCCTGCACCCGAGAAAATAGCGGCAAACGGCGGACGAAAACGCCTGCCGATAAAACGGAGTCCGCCGCGCGCACGCAAGCGGTGATCGGCAGAAAACGAAATATATCCTTTGTTCATTTTCTGAGCCGACCGGCGTTTGTCATATATATTCGGAGGTAATTCTGCAATGAGCATCACAGCCGTTCCCCCCGGCAAAAAACATCGCAAAAAGAATAAAAAAGCACAAAAAGCCCTGAAACCGCAATGGTCAACATACAAGCGGATTGCATGGCTTTTGCCTGTTTTTGCTTTATTTTTTCTCTTCCTCCTTATTCGCATTTTCTGGCTTCAGGTTATTGACGCAAAAGAGCTTCAGCAAAAGGCATTAAGCCAGTGGACGCGCCCGACAACCGTTACGGCTGAACGCGGCATGATAATCGACTGCAACGGGCAGACACTTGCCAAAGACGGCCCCGTTTACAAAATTGTGATATGGCCGAATTCCATTTCCGAAAGCGACAAAGTTCGTGTTGCCACGGAACTCAGTCGTGTTCTTAACCTTAACTATGAAAAAGTTCTTGAACGAGTTTCAAGCGAAAAACTTCGTGAATTTATTCTCAAACGACAGGTGAGCAAAGAAGCCTGCGACGAAATCCGCAGTTTGCAGCTTGGCGGCGGTGTCGGAATTTCACCGGACACAAAGCGCTATTATCCGTTCGGCACTCTGCTTTCACAAACCATTGGGTTCACAAGCACGGACGGAACCGGGCAAAGCGGGCTTGAGCTGACATACAACAAGTATCTCACCGGCAAGGACGGCGAACGTATTGCCGAAACGGACAGCAGGGGAAACCAAATTGCCGACAGTATGATTCAGGAGTTTCCGCCCACGGACGGTTCAACACTGAAGCTTACCGTTGATGCAAACATTCAAAGTTACCTTGAAAACGCGCTTGCCGAAGCTGTTCAGGTCAACAATGCAAAAAATGCACAGGGAATCATCATGGATGTCAACACCGGTGCCATCGTTGCAATTTCAACAAAACCCGACTATGACCCGAACTCCCCCCCGAGGGACGACATGCAGATGCTTGCCGAGCTTTCCCGCAATCGCATTGTAACCGATGCATACGAACCCGGTTCAACTTTCAAAATCCTTACCCTTGCGGCAGCACTCGATTCCGGAAGTACTCATCTTGAGGACAGTTTCTACTGCAACGGCGGTTATATTGTAAACGGCGAACGCATCAAATGCTGGAAACATGCCGGCCACGGCTCCCAGAACCTGACGCGCGCCACGGAAAATTCCTGCAACTGCTGTTTCATGAAACTCGCCTTGACAATGGGTACCGAAAAGTTTTATGATTATCTTTATGCGTTCGGCCTTGGGCAAAGCACGGGCAGCGGACTTGTCGGTGAAAGCGAAGGCATCGTAACTCACCAGAAATACGTTACCCAAAACGATCTTGCACGCATCGGCTTCGGGCAAAGCATTGCCGTGACGCCGATTCAGCTTGCAAGCGCAGTCTGTGCCGCAATCAACGGAGGCGAACTGCACACACCCTATATCGTTGACGAAATCATATCGGCCTCCGGTGAAACGGTATTCAAGGCCGATACGTCCCCCGTTCGCAGGGTCATCAGCGCGGAAAGCTCCGCATACGTTCGTCAGATACTGCAAAGTGTTGTTGATAACGGAACGGGCAAAAACGCAAAGCTTGCAAACTACACCGTTGGCGGAAAAACGGGAACGGCACAGAAATATGACGAATACGGCCGCGTCTCCTCGGGAAATTATATCTGTTCATTCATCGGATTCGCTCCCGCAGACGAACCCCGCTATCTCTGCCTCATCCTTGTTGATGAGCCTCGTGTAAGTTCAATCTTCGGCAGCACGGTTGCCGCACCTTTCGTCCGCCGTGTGCTTGAGAATGTGTTGACGCTGAAGGAAGTGCCCGGTTTAACCCCGGAAACAAGCTATCAGACGGTTCAGCTGCCCAACCTTGTCGGAATGTCCGCGGCTGACGCTTCCGCACTGCTTGCGCAGTACGGACTTGAGGGCATTTTCGAATGCGATGCGGTTGTTACAATGCAGGTCCCGGCAGCGGGCCAAAGCGTTGTTATCGGCTCGTCCGTTCTGCTGTACACCGGACTCGAGGGTG
>UMBP01003098.1_pt1 | contig 10643 bp, 16 predicted proteins | sample 1963991 | NCBI WGS metagenome assembly UMBP01 (sample SAMEA4835944, study PRJEB28245) | human gut metagenome | biome: gut microbiome; material: fecal sample | place: Denmark | collected 2008
TTGAAAATATAAAGCAAGAAAAAATATTTGTAATAAGCTTAGTGGTGGGATTGATCGTTTTTCTTTGTTTAAAAAATTTAATTGTTAAAATAAATATTGTTCATGAAAATAGTAACATTCGTGAGCTTATTAAAGATGAACTTGATAGTTATGGAATAAAGGTTTTAAGTTTTAAGAAAAGTTATAAAAAACTTGAAGAAATAAAGCAAAGTATTCTTGATAAATACCCTGATAAACTTGATTGGATTGAGTTTGAAGTTAAGGGTATGGTTTTAAGTGTTAAAATAGAAGAAAGAATTATTACTGATACTAGTAAAAGTGATAAAGTTTGTGATGTCATTGCTAAAAAAAGTGGAGTTATTAGTGATATTAAAGTTGAAAATGGTGATGTATTAGTTTTAATAAATGATTATGTTAAAGAAGGCGATACCTTGATTAGTGGGGTAGTTAAATATAATGAAGAGGATAAAAGATATACTTGTGCATTTGGTGAAGTTTATGCTACGACTTGGTATACAGGTAGTGCAAGTATTCCTTTTAAATATGATGAATATGAGAAAGAGAAGAAAAAAAGATATAATTTAGTCTGGGAATATGATGGAACAAAACATGAAATATTTAAAAATAGATTAGATAGTTTTGAAAGTAATTATAAAACTTTACTTAAGGTGTTTGATTTTGGTTTATATCTTGATAAGCAAGTAAGTGTCAAAAAAATAGAGAAGGAATATAGTGAAGAAGAGGCTTTAAATGTTGGCATAGAAAAGGTAATTCAAACTGTAGAAAAAAAATTAACTAAAAAAGATACAATAATTGATAAAAAAGTTTTGAAAAAAGTTAAAAATAATAGTACAATGGATATAGAGGTATTTGTGGTTGTCAAAGAACTTATAAGTACTCAAAAAGAAATAGAGATTGAAAAGGATTGATTAGTATGTTTCTAAATACCATAAGGGCAGTTTTAAATGATAATTGGCCAGTACTTGTTATATTTATTGTTACTTTAGTTAGTATGAGATTTTTTTACTTAAGAGCTCATAAAGAAAAGGGAGCTTTTTATAAAGAATTTTTTGGAATACTTTCAATAGTTTATCTATTTTTGCTATTTCAACTTCTTACTAAAGTAGAACTTAATGAGGGAAGTGGCTATAATTTAGTGCCTTTTACAGAAATATTTAGATATAAAGTTGGTAGTAGTTTATTTATATATAATGTTGTTGGTAATATTTTAGCATTTGTGGTTTTTGGTTTAATTGTATCAATGTATATAAAACCTAAGACAGTTATGGCTCCGTTTTTGATATCTTTAGTGGTATCTTCAACAGTTGAATTTGTGCAACTGAATATTGGTAGAAGCTTTGATGTTGATGACATAATTTTAAATGTTTTGGGTTGTGTTATTGGTTATCTTCTTTATATTGGACTTGCTGCTATTCATAATCATTTGCCAAAAGCATTACAAAAAGAAGGATTAATTAACATTATATGTTTTATTTTATTAATAATTATGGTATTATATATACTTAAGGTGATGGGGGTGTTAGCATTTTGAATCACTATGAAATAATAAATGAATTTAATGAAGAAGTAAAATGTGATTATTTACCTAAGATAATTGATAAATGTTTGGAAATGGAACATGTTGAAAATGCAGTATTTACAATAATATTTATTGATGATGAGAAGATGCATGAACTTAATAAAACTTACAGAGGCATTGATAGAACTACGGATGTTTTATCATTTGCTTATGAAGATAATGAAACTGTAGAATGTGATATAAGAATGCTTGGAGAAATATTTGTAAGTATTCCTAAAATGAAGGAGCAAGCTAAAGAGTATGGACATAGCGAAACAAGAGAACTTTCATTTTTAGTAGTTCATGGCATACTTCATTTGCTAGGTTATGATCATACTTTAGGTGAAAAAGAAGAAAAAGAAATGTTTAGTCGTCAGGAGTTGGTATTAAATGAGTTTGAAGAAACAAGAAAAGCATAAGAAAATGAGTTTTAAAAGATTTTTAAATAGTATTAAATATTCAGTTGATGGTTTAGTTAATGCTTATCAAAATGAACAAAGTTTATGGCTTCATGCTATGTGTACAATAATAATTGTAATTTTAGGTTTTGCTTTACAAATAAGCTTTATTCAATGGGCGATAATTGTTATAGCTTTAGTTATAGTTTTAGCAGTCGAACTTTTAAATACCGCAATTGAAGCAACAGTTGATTTAGTTACTAAGGAAATTCATCCACTTGCTAAAGTTGCTAAAGATTGTGGTAGTGCAGCAGCATTTGTAAGTAGCATTATGGTATTTATTATTTGTTGTTTTATCTTTATTCCTAAGATTATTGCACTATTTTAGAGGTGTTTATGAGAAGCGGGTTTGTAAGTATTATAGGTAGACCAAATGTTGGTAAAAGTACTCTCATTAATGCTATTATAAATAGAAAGGTTGCTATTACAAGTAATGTTTCTGGTACAACAAGAAACATTATTCAAGGAATATATAATGATAGTGATTCTCAGATAGTTTTTGTGGATACCCCAGGGATACATAAACCAATAAATAGACTTGGTAAAGTTTTAAATAAAGAAGCGCTTGCTTCATCAAAAGATGTTGACCTTATATTATTTGTAGTTGATGTTGCATCAGGTATTGGTAAAGGCGATATGTTCATTTTGGATAACTTAAAGGGAAGTAGTGTTCCGGTTATTTTGGTACTTAATAAAATTGATGAAATAAGTACAGATAAATTATTTAGAACTATTAATGAATTTAAAGATATTTATCCTTTTGTGGAAGTTGTACCAACATCTGGGCTTAAAAATGATAATGTTGAACATTTAATAAGTGTTATTAAAAATTATTTACATGATGAAGTTAAATATTTTCCAGATGAATATTATACATCAAGTAGTATTAAGTTTATGGTAAGTGAACTTGTTAGAGAAAAACTACTTCAAGTTACAGAAGATGAAATTCCTCATAGTATTACTTGTTTTACAACTCTTTATGAAGAAAGGAAAGATATTGTAAATATTAATGTTGATATAATTGTGGATAGAGATAATATAAAGAGAATAATTATTGGTAAAAATGGTAGTAGACTTAAAACTGTAGGTACACTTGCAAGAAAAGAAATTGAAGAAGAACTTACAGGTAAAAAGGTTTATCTTGAGTTATTTGTTAAAACAATAAAAAATTGGAAAGATAAAGAAAAATACTTAATTGAATTAGGTTTTATAGATAATGAATAAAATTTAGAGATGTCACCCAATATATAATTAGGTGATAAAAATGAATAAAGAAGAAGCATGGAAAAAGTTCCAAGAAAGTGGCAAAGTAGAAGATTATTTACGTTATAAGGAAGCTGAAAAGAAGGATTAAATATGCTAGAAGTAGATGGATTTATTTTAAGTGAAATTCCATATGGTGAGTCTAGTAAAATAATAAATGTTTTAACTAGAGAGTATGGAGTAATTGGTATTATGTGTAAGGGTGCTAAGTCTTTAAAAAATAGATATAGAGTACCTACGATGAAGCTAAGTTATAGTCATTTTAACATAATGTATAAAGAAAACAAATTATCTACTTTAGTTAGTGCTGATGTAATTAATCCCTTTAAACTTGTCAAAAGTGATATTCTTTTGGTAAGTTTTTTGGCGTATTTAACGGAACTTACTAGTCAAGTTGTTAAGCAAAGTAATGATATAGAAAATATATATGATGATTTTATAAAGACCATTTTAAAACTTGAAGATGGGTTGGATCCGATAGTTTTAACTAATATTTTAGAAATTAAATATTTGGAATATTTAGGTGTTTTATTTAATTTGGATGAATGTGTTATATGTGGAAGTAAAAATAATATAGCTACATTTGATGCTGATAAAGGCGGTTATATTTGTATAAATTGTTTAACTAATGAAATAATTGTGGATAAAAAAGTAATAAAAATGATAAGAATGTATTATTATGTAAATATTGATTCAATTAAAGAAATAAAAGTTGATGATTTAACTAAGAATACTATAAATAAATATTTAGATTTGTATTATGAAAGATATACAGGACTTTATTTAAATAGTAAAGATTTTTTGAAAAAATTAATGTAGGGTGGTAGTATGGCAAATTTAACATTTTATTATGGAACAATGGCTGTTGGAAAAACAACTAAGTTATTGCAAGACCATTATAATTATTCTAAGTATTTGATTAATATAGTGGTTATGAAACCTAAAGTTGATACTAAAGGTAGTAATACAGTAGTAAATAGAATCGGAGAAAATATAAAAGTAGATGTTTTAATTCCCAAGAGTGCTAATTTGCTTAGTAAAAAGTATATGAGTAAGTTTATGTATGCTGAATTTATTTTAGTTGATGAAGCACAATTCTTAAGTAGAGAACAAATTAATCAGTTGTGGTTTATTGCTCATAAATATAATATTTCTGTTATTTGTTATGGACTTAAAAGTAATTTTAAAGGTGATTTATTTGAGGGCTCTCAGCAGCTTTTTGCTCGAAGTGATGAAAAACATGAATTAACTGTTAACTGTTTATGTGGAAAAGCCGCAATGTTTAATGCTAGACGTGTTAATGGAAAATATAGTGCAAGTGGTAAAGAAGTTGTTATTGATGGTGCTAATGATGAGGTTGAATATATTCCTCTTTGTGCTGATCATTACTTGGAATATGTTATGAATGGAAGGTATAAATAAAGCTATTAATTTATAACTATTGAAAAAATAGACTAGAATTAGTCTTTTTTCTTTTGAAAATAATAAAATTAGTCTTATATTTCTTGTAATTGTTAATATATTTAGGTATAATTATATTTATCAAAGGAGTGATTTATTTATGAAGGTAACTATGGAAGAATTAGTTAACTATTGTAAACAATATGGTTTTATTTTTCAAGGAAGTGAAATATATAATGGACTTGCTAATTCATGGGATTACGGTCCAGTTGGTACAAATTTAAAAGAAAATATAAGAAAAGCTTGGAAGAAGAAATTTATTCAAGAAAATCCTTATAATGTTGGTCTTGATGCTGCGATTATTATGAATCCAAAAGTATGGGTTGCATCTGGTCATGTTGCTTCATTTGCAGATCCATTAATTGATTGTAAGAAGTGTAAGGCAAGACACAGAGCTGATAAATTAATCGAAGATTTTACTCATGGTGAAGTTACTGGTGATGGTTGGGATAATGAAAAATTAGAAAACTTCATTAAAGAAAACAATATTACATGTCCAGTATGTGGTAAAAGTGATTTTACACCAATTAGAAAGTTTAACTTATTGTTTGAAACCTCTATTGGGGTAACTGATGATACTAAAAATACGGTTTATTTACGTGGAGAAACTGCACAAGGTATTTTTGTTAATTTCAAAAATATTGAAAGAAGTATGAGACTTAAGGTGCCATTCGGTATTTGTCAAACAGGTAAAGCTTTTAGAAATGAAATTACTCCGGGTAACTTTATTTTTAGAACTCGTGAATTTGAACAAATGGAATTAGAATTTTTCTGTAAGCCTGATACTGACTTGGAATGGTTTGGTTATTGGAAAAATTATTGTATGGACTTTTTAAAGACTTTAGGTTTGGATAGTAATAATCTTAGATTTAGAGACCATGAAAAAGAAGAATTATCTTTTTATAGTAAAGCTACAACTGATATAGAATTTATGTTCCCAATGGGATGGGGTGAACTTTGGGGTATTGCTGATAGAACTGATTATGACTTAACTGTTCATCAAAATGCTTCAGGTGCAGATTTAAGATATATGGATCCTGAAACAAATGAAAAATATTTACCATATGTTGTTGAACCATCTGTGGGTCTTGATAGATTACTTTTAGCAGTTTTAACGAATAGTTATACTAAAGAAATGGTTGAAGGGGAAGAAAGAGTAGTTTTAAAAATTCATCCAGCTTTAGCTCCATATAAAGTAACTATTTTACCACTTATTAAAAAAGTTCATGCTGGTAAAGCAAATGATGTTTATGCAACTTTATGTAAGCATTTTGATTGCCAATATGATGAATCTGGTTCAATTGGTAAAAGATATAGAAGAAGTGATGCAATTGGTACACCGTTTGCTATTACAATTGATGATAATACCATTGAAAATGATACTGTAACTCTTAGAGATAGAGATACAATGGAACAAATTATAATTAAAGTTGATGAATTAGTACCATTTATTAGTAAAAAGATTGAGTTATAAAGGAAACTAAAGTAGTGTGAGAAAGTGTTATTTGATAAGTTTAATAGGGGTGACAATACTAATTGTTTTAGTAGGTATTATGTTGGGTCTTAGTTTTCTAAATTTTGGAAATAAAGAAGTTTATAAGGCTAATTTTTTTCAAAAAGAAGTTATTAAAAAAGATCACAATGATTTAATTGATGATAAAATTGAAAATGAAACAGTAATTGAAACTAAGCCAGAAAACACTGAAAAAAAATCGAGAAAATTGAAAATATTGAAATAACTGATGAAATAAAGAATCAGATTAATGATGCAATTAATTCTCAATTATATGTTCTTTGGAATAAACATTCAATAAGTGAAATTGAAAACGGTGAAAAGGTACAAGTCGCTTTCGAACTTTATAAAAAAGCAAAGAATGTTAAATATTTAGATGAATCTGAAATTGATGCTAGTTTGATAGAAAATTATTATTCACAAAGCTTAATTTCAGAATTACCTTTTTATCATGGAGATTTGAAAACTCATATATTTTTATCATATCCCGGTTTGTATTCATATTTATATGACGTAGAAAAAAAAGGTTATATAAAACAAGAAGATGGCTGTGATTTTAATGTAGTTATGCCAGCTTCTCAAAAAATTATTGGATTTTTTAAAAAAAATAATCAAATTGTGTTACAAATGAAGTATATTTGGATTAATCATCCGGGTGTAGGACCTATTACTGAATTATATAAAAGCTATGAAGATGCTGAGAGTATGAAAAATGAGATATGGAAAACTGATTATGACGGTTTTACCATAACAACTTTAGAAAGTTATGAAGAATATATTGAAAATAATAGTGAGAGTTTATATTCAATTATGGAAACATATAATTACATCTTTGAATTAAAGAACAATGAATATAAATTAGTTAATTTTTATAGAAATTAATATTTAAAAAGAATAAAGTTAGAGAAAAATCTCTGGCTTTATTCTTTTTTCTGTAGTATAATTTAATTAATAAGAAAAATATTGTGTAAAACTCTTGTAAAAATTTTAAAAGTTTGATAAAATGGGATAGTAGACTAGGGAGGAAATCGATTATGGGATTTAGCTTAAAAAATATTTTTAAAGATGATGATGATATAGATAATTTAAATGGTACAGAAGATGCATATTACAATATTTCTGAAGAGGATGCTGTTAAAGAAGCTGATAAAACTGGAAATAAGATGATTTTACTTGAACCTCGTGCATACTCTGAATCACAACAAATAGCTGACCATTTAAAGAATAGAAATAGTGTTGTAGTTAATTTAAAAAGAGTTACAACTGATCAAGCTAAGAGAATTATTGATTTTTTAAGTGGTGTTATCTATGCAATAGGTGGTTCAATGCAAAAAATAGGTGTTGGTATTTATTTAGTGGCACCTAAGAATGTTAATGTTCAAGGTAAGATTACAGATGATGCAGAAAAACCAAGTAAAAGTACAGATGAAGAACTAGATTGGTAATATAGGTGGTGGCCTTATGGTAAATAAATTTAGTACAAGTATTCAAGGCTATAAAAAAGAAGAAGTTAATGATTTTGTTAAGGAAGTAACTGTTGAATATGAAAATATGTTACAAAAACTTAAAAGTAGTTGTGAGATAATTGAGAATTTAAAAGGGGAACTTAAGCATTATAAAGATATTGAAGCAACTTTAAATCGAGCTATTCTTGTAGCGGAAGAATCGACTAGTAATATAAAGAAAGCAGCATATGATGAGTCTAAAGTAATTATAGAAGATGCAAAAAAAAATGCAACTAAAGTTATTAATAATGCTTTACAAAAAGCTGAGAGAATTGAGTCAGAGGCAGAAAGCTTAAGAAGAAAAGTTGCAGTTTATAAGAGAAGATTTAGAACATTAGTTGAAGATCAACTTGATGAAATAGAACAATTTGATGATAGAGTATGAAAAAACACTACTTTTTCTTAGTAGTGTTTTTTTCTGAAGTAATGTACTCATTTACCTTTCTCATCATTACATAACTTCTAGATATTAGAAAACCAATTCCAAAGACTATTAGAATAGTACCATATATGTATTGGGCATATGAATTTTTCTTTATGTATGCTTCAATTAACATGTAAATACCAAATAAAATTAGAATGATGCTATAAATAAGAATTCTTTTAAATCTTTGTTTTAAAAGCTCTCCTTGCTTTGTTTCATAGAATTTATTTTTGGCATCCTTTTTTTCTTCCTTAGTAAGTCTTTGATATTTATATTTTTTCATAAAATTAATCACCATTTAAATTATAACATAAAATATAGGACTAGTAAAATGAAAAGTTTTTGTGTATAATTATATGTAGGATGTGATAATGTGAAAAAATTAAAAATTATATTTGGAATTCTTATAGCAATAGTAGTTGGCTTTTTTGCTATTAAGTTTATTTTAGGAGTTATGGAAGATGCAAGAATTAAAAAGATTAAAGAAGGCTGGCATATTGAAATAGTTAATGACTATATAAAGGTGAGAAAAGAACCAGATAGAAATAGTTCTGAACTTGGTGAAGTTAAAAAAGGAAAAGTTTATAAAGTTGATGATTATGAAAATCATAATGGAAACTTTTGGTATCATGTTGAATATGAAAAAGGTAAATGGGGTTGGGTTGCTAATCCGGTAGGTAAAGATTATTTAAATGATACTAATAATAAAGATGATATTAAAGCTCCTACAATTAAGTTTAATGATGGGGTTTATTATGTTGACTCTATTGATGATATTAATTATGATCATTTAGATGTTACTGATGATAAACCAGGGGTTGTTGTTACTCATAAAGTTTACCATGAAGTAAATGAAGAACAAAATAAAGATCAATATTGGATTTTATATACTGCTACAGATGCTGTGGGTAAGACTACTAAAAAGGTACAAAAAATTGAATTTAATAAGAAACCTGATGAATCACAAGTAGAAGATTTTACTAAACTTGCTGAAGATAGAAAGAACTAAAAAAATTAGTTCTTTTATTTTGAACTAATTTTTTTGCAATATTTTTGAATATTTTCTTTATCATATTTGTTGTTATTAATTATTTTGTAATATTCTTCTTTATTGTCTTTATTGCATCTAATTACATCATAAAATAGGGTATCATAATATATAGCAGTATCACTTGAAACTTTTATTATTGAAAATCTTGGTGCTTCTTTAATATTTAAAACACTTAAATAATCTATTAAAAATAACATAGAGATAAATAAAATAAAGTAACTAAAGCAAATTATAATTTTTTTACTAAGTTTTAATTTATTTGTTAAAATTATAATTCCTATTGAAGATATTGAAGCCCCAAATATTGAGTAAATACTACCCCATGAACTTTCACTTGGAAAAATGGACATTGCAGTTATTGTAATTATTATTCCAAAAGCTAGGAAGAGAATACCCATAATATTATTTTTAATTGATATTTTTTTATTTGTATAATCTATTGTAGTAATAATATTTTCTTCCAATCTTTCTTGATATTTATCTTTAGATATTTTTTCTCCACTTATTAGATCATTAATAGATATGTCTAGTATTCCACATAATGGTTTAAATAGAGATAAATCTGGCATATTTCTACCATTTTCCCAATTACTAACTGATTTATCACTAACACCTAATTTTTCTGCTAGTTCAGTTTGTGTTAACTTTTTTGCTTTTCGACACTTTAATATAAATTTTCCAATTTTTTCTTGATTCATGAAAGAAGGTTAGAAATTTATGAATAAAAATATAATTATTTGGGTTGCATTAATACTTTTATCGATTGGAATTTTTGTTGGAGTTAAAATCTATCTAGACAAAAATTTAGATAAACAAAAAGAAGAATTAAATAATACAATAGAAAAATATGGTACTGTAGAAAAAGAAACTGTAGAAGTTAGCATTGCAAAATTTAATACTGAAGTCATGGATAATAATATCGGAGATCCAGCAAGTTATGATTATATGGTGGAAGATAATAGCTTATATTGGTTTGGATTGTTTGATAGTGTTAATTTATATGTAAAATCTGAAAATTATACCGGTAACAAAGATAAAGATATTACAGATATGATAGTTATTCAATATTCTGATAATGAAAATATAGCACTTAACTATGTTAAAGCTTTAATAAAATCTAATAATGATACATTAACAGATTCAGATGTTGATTATTTAATGAAAGAAGCTAAAACTTTATCAAATGATAAAAAGAAAGCCAACAATGGTAAAGGAATATCTGTGGGTTTTGTTAAAAATGGAGAAGTAACTGAATATCAATTAACTAGATTATATAAATAACTTAAGAAAAGAGACTGTTACAAATTTTGTAACAGTTTTTTTTAACTATATTTAGATTATAACTAATTAAATTATTTTTTATCAATTATTGCTTATAAATGTTTAATT
>UMBP01050637.1_pt1 | contig 10510 bp, 10 predicted proteins | sample 1963991 | NCBI WGS metagenome assembly UMBP01 (sample SAMEA4835944, study PRJEB28245) | human gut metagenome | biome: gut microbiome; material: fecal sample | place: Denmark | collected 2008
TTCAATGAGCCGACAGCGGCAGGGGACAACGGCCGTCACGAACGGGGCGTGGCCTGCAAGAATGCCAAGCTCACCTTCGGTGCCGCGCACGGAAAGGCTCAGGGCGGAACCCGAGAAAGCATCACCGTCGGGGGTTGAAATTTTAAGGGTATAATCTTTCATACTGCACCTGCTGCAATAAACGCTGTGTGCGGGAGACATTAATTATGTTCCCGAAACACTATAAGTTCTGATTTTTTGCTTTTTCAACCGCTTCATCAATCGAGCCGACAAAGAGGAAGGCGGATTCGGGCAGGTCATCATGCTTGCCTTCGATAATTTCGCGGAAACCGCGAATCGTTTCGTTGAGCGGAACATATTTGCCCTTAAAACCGGTGAACTGCTCCGCAACCGTAAGCGGCTGAGAGAAGAAACGCTGAACCTTGCGTGCGCGCGAAACGGTCAGTTTGTCTTCATCGGAAAGCTCATCCATGCCCATTATAGCAATGATGTCCATAAGTTCGTTATAACGCTGCAATATGCGCTGAACTTCGCGGGCAATTGCATAGTGTTCAGCGCCGACAACTTCGCGGGAGAGGATTCGGCTTGTTGACTCAAGCGGGTCAACTGCGGGATAGATGCCTTGGGAAGCAATGCTTCTGCTCAAAACCGTTGTTGCATCAAGATGCGCAAAAGTGGTTGCGGGTGCGGGATCGGTCAAGTCATCCGCAGGTACATAAACCGCCTGAACGGAGGTTATTGAACCCTTTTTTGTTGACGTTATGCGTTCCTGCAATGCGCCCATTTCATTTGCAAGCGTGGGCTGATAGCCGACAGCGGAGGGCATTCGCCCCAAGAGTGCGGAAACTTCGCTGCCTGCCTGCGTAAAACGGAAGATATTGTCGATGAAAAGCAGAACATCCTGATGCTCCTCGTCGCGGAAGTATTCCGCCATTGTCAAGCCGGAAAGGCCGACGCGCATTCTCGCTCCCGGCGGTTCGTTCATCTGTCCGTAAACAAGTGCGGTTTTTTCAAGAACGCCCGATTGCTTCATTTCGTTATAAAGATCGTTGCCCTCGCGCGTACGTTCGCCGACGCCGGTAAATACGGAGATGCCGCCGTGCTGGGTGGCAATGTTGTTGATAAGCTCCATGATGATAACCGTTTTGCCGACGCCCGCGCCGCCGAACAAACCGATTTTTCCGCCTTTGGCATACGGGCAGATCAGGTCAATGACTTTGATGCCCGTTTCAAGAATTTCGGTGGAAGAGGAAAGCTCCGCATATGCGGGAGGCGTGCGGTGAATAGCCCAATGTGCACAGTCCTTCGGGGCTGGTTTTTCGTCCACGGGGTCGCCGAGAACATTAAAAATCCTTCCGAGTGTTTTCCTGCCGACGGGAACGCTGATTGCAGCTCCGGTGTCGGTAACGGTTTCACCGCGCTTGAGGCCGTCGGTGGATTCCATCGCAATGCAGCGAACGGTGTTGCCGCCGATATGCTGAGCAACTTCAACCGTCAGCGTTTTATTGCCGATCGGAACAGTGAGTGCATTGTTTATTGCGGGCAGCCGCCCGGCGGGAAAGTGAACGTCAATGACCGGGCCGATAACCTGGGAGACAGTTCCTGTAAGTTTTTTTGCCATTTTATAAACTCCTTTCGGAAACGGAGTGGTAGAGTGTTGTGAAGCGTTTACGCATCGGCACCGGCGATGATCTCCGTCAGCTCCTGCGTGATCGCGCTTTGCCGCGCACGGTTGTATTCAAGCTGCAAATCGTCCATCATGATGCCTGCATTTTTTGTTGCGCTGTCCATTGCAACACGCCGTGCCGCAACTTCGCACGCAAAGCTTTCTCGAACGGCACCGAACAGCATTGAACATATATATTCCGGAACAACGGCGTTCAGGACGGTTTCACTGTCCGGCTCGAATTCGGCGGGGCGTGCGGAGTCGCCGGACGGCCTTTCAAAAGGAAGCAGACAGGAAAGGTGCGCCTCGCATTGCATAACCGAAATGTATTCGGTTGACACGAGAAGCAGCCTGTCAAATTCATCATTAAGGTAGCGTTTGCAAAGGTCGTCGCAAAGCTCTGCACATTCCTGCACGGTGAAAGCTTCCGCACCGTAACTGCGTTTCGTCAGAGTGTTCCAACGTTCAAAGCCGCGTCTGCCGATGGGAATAACCTCGATTATGTCGTAACCACCGGCGTTTTCATCGTCGTCGGTCGGAGAAAACGCTTCCGCCGCCTTGCGAAATGCGCCTGCGTTATAGCCGCCGGCGAGACCTCTGTCACCTGCGATAACGATGAGGATTGCTCTTTTGCCGCTTCGCGGTTTGAGAAAGGGCGAGGAAGCGCATTCGCTTGATGATGCGAGCTGCGCCATTACGGTTCCGAACGCATCAAGATAGCTTCGCGATGCGGCAAGTTTTTCGGTTGCCTTTCGGATTTTGCTTGCGGCAACAAGCTGCATTGCGCGGGTCAGGTGCAGTGTTGAATCAACGCTCTTTATTCTTGTTTTGAGCAGCTTGATGTTTGCGCTCATTGTAAATAACCTCTGTTATCTGTTTATCTGTTGAACCCGCGGAATGTTCACGGGCGGAACTTTTCGGCAAGTTTCGCAAGCGCGGAATTCAGCTCGTCAATATCCGCCTGTTCGTATTGCCCTGCATCAAACCTGTTCAAAAGGTCGGAATATTCGCTTCGGAGCAGTTCGTACAGTGCCGCTTCGTAATCGGAAACGCTTTCAACGGGAATATCGTTGAGATTTCCGTGCGTAACAGCGTAAATAATTGCCGTTTGGCAGCCCACGGTGACGGGGGAATTGCGCTTTTGCTTCAGCACCTCAACAATGCGTTCGCCCAATGCAAGCCTTGCCTTTGTGTCTGCATCCAAATCGCTTCCGAACTGAGCAAAAGCCTGAAGTTCGCGATACTGGGAATAGAGCAGTTTCAGCTCGCCGGAAACCTTTTTCATGGGTTTGAGCTGAGCCGCGCCGCCGACACGGCTGACCGAAATGCCGGGGTTGATTGCGGGGCGAATACCTGAATGGAAGAGTTCCGTTTCAAGGAAAATCTGTCCGTCCGTGATGGAAATAACGTTTGTCGGGATGTATGCGGACACGTCGCCCGCCTGTGTCTCGATGATGGGCAGAGCCGTGATAGAACCGCCGCCGTACTCGGGCGCAACGCAGGCTGCACGTTCAAGCAGGCGCGAATGCAGATAGAATACATCGCCCGGATATGCTTCACGTCCCGGCGGGCGGCGAATCAGCAGCGAAAGTGCGCGGTAAGCAACGGCGTGTTTGCTCAAATCATCGTAAACAATGAGAACATCCTTGCCCTTTTCGCGGAAATACTCGGCCATTGCGCAGCCGGAATAGGGAACAATGTATTGCACGGGTGCGCTTTCGGAAGCGGAAGCGCAAACGATGACAGTGTAGTCCATTGCGCCTGCTTTTTGCAGCGTTTCGGTTATCTGTGCAACGAGGGAGTTTTTCTGTCCGATCGCAACATAGATGCATATGACGTCCTTGCCGCGCTGGTTAATAATTGTGTCAATCGCAATGGAAGTTTTGCCCGTTTGCCTGTCGCCGATGATAAGCTCACGCTGGCCTCTGCCGATCGGAATCATGCTGTCGATAGCTTTGATGCCGGTTTGCAGCGGAACAGAAACACTTTTGCGGCGGATGATGCCAGGAGCTTCAGCTTCGATCGGGCGGGTTTCGGTGCAGTTGATGGGTCCCTTACCGTCTATCGGGCCGCCGAGAGCATGGACAACCCTGCCCAAAAGCGCTTCACCGACGGGAACGGAAACTATCCTTCCCGTGCGGCGGACTTCGGTGCCCTCGTGAATGTCGGGTTCATCGGAAAGCACGGCGATTGAAACAACTTCTTCTTCAAGGTTCTGTGCAATACCGATGCTGCCGTCGTCAAACTCCAGCAATTCGTTGGAAACACAGCTGCGCAGCCCGTGTGCTTTTGCAATGCCGTCTCCGAACAGAATTACCGTGCCTGTTTCGGCAGGTTCTATTTTTGTTCTGTAATTTTTAATTTGGTCTTTAATTAATGTGCTGATCTCTTCGGGCCGCAGGTTCATTATCTTGACCATCCTTTCATTGTGAAAACAACTCCGAGCAGTGCCGCTTAAAAAGCGGAGGCCGAATCCTTTTTTGAAGGAAAGCTTTAATCAGAGTCGATTAATGTGCTGTTTTGCCCATAAGCTCACGCAGATTGTCCAAATCCTTCCTGACGCTTGCGTCAATCACGCGCCCGTCAACGCGGACAATAAGTCCTCCGATAACGGAAGGGTCGATTTCAAACAACAGCTCAATGCGCTTGCCTGTGATTTTTTTGAGTTTTGTGCGGAGTGCATTCACTTCGCCGTCCGTAAGCGGCACGGCGGAAACGACTTCCGCCTCGGCAATGCCGTTTTCGGCATAGTAGAGGAGCTTAAACTCATCCGCACATTCGGAAAAACGGTCAATATAGCCGCGTTCCGTAAGCAGCTCGATAAAATTATCCACGTATTCCGGAACTCTGCCGTTCAGAGCATCGTGAACGGCAGACAGTCTGTCTTCGAGCGGAATATCGGGCGTTTTCAAAAAGCTGACATACAGCGGATTTTCCTTAAAAAGCCGACTGCACAGCATAACAGCATCGAAAACTTGTTTTAAATATCCGTCGGACGCATTGTCCTCTTCCTTTGCCGCAAGGAAGAGTGCGCCGCCGTATTCCTTACTGATTGTTGACATCTTCGTTACCAATCTCGTCTATCGCCGAATCAATGAGCCGCCTGTGCTCACTGCCGTCAACGCTGCGTGCAAGCAGCTTTTCGGCAACATTGACGGAAATGTCCGCAATTCTGCGCCGCATTCCGTCGGCGGCCTTTTGCTTTTCAAGCTCGATTTCCGCATTTGCGCGCCGCATGATATCCGCCGCCTGCGATTGTGCATCGGAGATTATCTCGCTGCCGCGCCTGTCGGCATTCTCCTTTGCCGATTTCAAAAGCGCGTCGCATTCGGAGTCGGCCTGCTCAAGCTTTTGCGAATAGGTCAGGCGATCCTGCTCTGCGGAGCGCAGAGCTTCATCGGCCTCGCTGTAAACCTTGTCCACTGCGGCCTGCCTTTCGGCAAGCATTTTGCGCACGGGCTTGTAAAGAAATTTTTTGATAATGAAAAACAATATCAAAAGGTTGCAGAGCGAAATCAGAATCGACCAGATGTTAACGGAAATAACATCCAAAGTTGGCATTTTTGTTCACTCCGAAAACTTTATTGACCGATTGCGGCCTTAAGCACATCAACAAAGCGCGCAGGCGCAACGAAAATCAGCAGAATCGCGATAACGAGTGCGTAAATACCGGTGGTTTCGGCGATTGCGCAGCCCATGATCATTGTTGACGTAACGGCACCCTTTGCCTCGGGCTGACGGCCGATGGCTTCGCAAGCCTTTGCAACGGCGTTGCCCTCACCGATACCGGGGCCGATACCCGCGATCATTGCGATACCCGCACCGAGTGCGCAGCAGCCGAGCATGATTGCAACAGCAAGTTCCATTTGTTCTTTCCTCCTGTTTGCCGCAGCGTTCTGTATGCTGCGGTTCTTTTGTTATTTTTAATCCTTGAAACCGACGGGAAACGCTGTTTTGAAAGAACGTTCGCCGCGGACGGTTTAACAATTCGTTTTTTGCGGGACTAAGCTTTTTGAGTTCCCGTCGTTCGTTGTTTTCTCTTTGCTTTGCGCTCCCGACGCTCAAGCCATTTGTCTTCGGGGAAGCCTCCGGCAATGTTAAGCATTGTGAGCATTGCAAATATGAACGCCTGCAGGCATCCGCTGAACACGTCGAAATAAATGCTCAGCACGGCGGGAAGACCGACCTGAAGGAACGGAATGTTTCCGAGCACGCCGGGGAGTTTCCCGAATACCGCTGCCGAGACTGACGCAAGCCCTGCTGCAATAAGCGCAGAGACGACCGAGCCGGAGAGTACATTACCGTAGTGACGAAACGCCATTGAAATAGGTGTCGCAACTTCACCGAGGATGTTGAGCGGCGTGAACGGCAGGAACGGTTCGGTGAAGCCCTTGAGGTAGTATCCGAGGCCGCCCTTGAGCTTGTAATGAGTGATTATAATGAAAACAAGCAGCGACCAGCCGAAAACAACATTGAAATCGGAAGTCGGCGGGAACAGTCCCAGCAGGGATTGAAGGCTTGAAAACAGCGAAAGCGCCATTATTGCCGCAACAAAAGGCGAGAATGCCCTGAAAAAATCACCCATGTTCTCGTGAACGAGGGAATCGGTTTTTTCAACTATCCACTCTGCAATGAGGTGGCGGCGGCACCTGATGCCGGAATTCAGCCCGTGCGCAAGGAACAGGCAAAGCGCCGATATTGACGCCATAACGAGCCACGAGTTGACCTGCGACTCGGTCAGCTGAAGTTTTTGCAGCGGAAAATCAAACTCCGCAAGTATCACTGCGCCGGTGATGGAGATTCCGCTTTCGACCGGATGCGTCAGAACACGGATAACGATTCCGCCCAAAAGGGGCAGAAGAATTCCCGCAATCAAAATGCAATCAACAATTTTGAAGCCTACGGACGGCTTTTTTTCGGGCACGGGGGCGGACGCACCGCACCGCGCGGTTTCATTTGCAGAAACGTTCATATTTTTCCTTCAACAATGCTTTTAAAGCAAAACTATCGGCAATAACCGAAAACCGTTAAAATTATTTGTCCGAACCGCCGTCAGTTTGAAAATCCTCACGGTGAGTCAGTCTGTATGCGGCGATGATGAGCCGCGGGAAAAGGTAGGGAACGAGAGCCGCAATTGTGTTGAAGCAGCTCAGTGCAATACCGAGGATCATAAGCACAAGCAGCATCAGCGTGCGCAGGGAGTGGGAAAAGCGAACCTTGCGCTTTACTTCATCCTGCTGAAGGGTCACGCTGTGGGAAACGGTTTGCGCCATAAGAAAAAAGTTGAGCACCGCACCGGCTGTTCCGAGCAGAGTTCCGAACAGTACGGGGAGATTCCAACAGCGGAGCGTCAGAAACACGGCGTTCATAATTGCACCGAGCGCGATTGAACCGATAAGGATTCTCAGTGTTTCTTTTATCACAACAGGATCGATTTTTTTCATTGCTTGCAGATACCCCTGTACCTTTCAATCAATTTTTTTCATTCCCTGCATTATACCATTTTTGCTTCTGCAAAGCAACGGGTCAGAACCAATCATATGCAAAAAAAACGTACATTTGAACCGTTTTGCCCGAAAAAACGGACTGCACCGCAGCACAGGCAGTCCGAAAATTCAAAAATATGATGAAACACAGCCGCAAAGCCACCGCCGATGCAGAAAGGTTATTTCTGCTTGGGTACGGCGGGAGAAATGTAGTTTGACTTGAAACGATCGTAATAATAGGTAACGTTCGCTTCGCTGAACCAAACTTCGAACTGATCATCGTATTCAATGTCGCTTGCAGCAGCAAGTGCACCGTCATAGCTGAGGTTCCATACTTCATCCCCTTCAACGTAGGGCATCGGTCCCTTTGCAAGACTGCGGTTTTCAACAATGTAGCGGATGCTGCCCTTGGCAGTGATTTTTACGATACGTTTCCCGTCCGTGGTTTCGAAGTATTGTGAGGATGTATTTTTGTTCGAAAGCTCAGGAGGAAGTTGCTCAATGCCGTGCGCATAATAAGCACCGATGAGAAGGGGCTTTTCGTAATCTTCAAACAGAGTGTTATGAATCAGATAACCCCAGCGGAGAAAAACATCGCCCTGCATGTTTTCATCATTGCCGTATCGTGCAATAAGGTCAATAAAGTCATCATAGGAAACTCCGACCGAAAGGATGGAATCGATTTCGGAAGCGGTTACGGAAGCTGTGTCGAAGGTGTAGGCGGGCAGCGTGCCGGAGGCATCCGGTTCGGCAGTGCTTTCGCTTTCGTCGGAACTGTATTGAAGCAGCAGCTGATCGACGGTGAAACAATCCTCCGGAACAAAGAACGGAACATCGCCTTTTTCGTTTACGAAACTCTTATATCGAGTTACGAAAGTTGAAAAGCTGTCGAGACTCTGTTCGCTGACATTAAGTTGAATATAGGCAATAATTTCTTCCTCATCCGGGGCAACATCGGCGGTGATTTCCTCGTAAAGCTTTGAAATAATCTTTTTGTTGCGTAAAAAGCGTGCAAGGAATCCGCGATATTCGGCAAAGGAGTATCCCTTGTCTTCGCGGAATGCAGCTTCAACCGTTTTGGAATCCAATGCCGGTGCGGCGCTTGCCGTGCTGTTGTCCGCAAGAGTCTTGCTGTATTTTTCAAATGTCAGGTCGCACTGCGTCTGCAATTCGTTTTGAACTTCGTCTTCGTCTTCCGCAGTCAGTTGAATATTAAGCTCCTGAGCTTTGCTCAAAGCAACACCGTAGCGGACGACTTCATCAAGAACCGTTTCAAAATACTCCTGAGCGTCAACTGCACCATGGGTAAGGTAGTAATATTTTTCGTTTGTTGTGTAGAATCTGTCGAAATCAAACAGCGTGATATCAACCCCGTTAACGCTGAGCGCGACGGGATTGATACCGTAATCAGGTGTTTTCTGGGGGTTGCAGCCGCCGGCAGCAAGAACAGCGCACATGGCGGCAACAAGCAGCGCAAGAAGCTTCTTCGGCAATTTCATGTTTATGACCATAACCTTTGCAGCGCAAAAGTTTCCTTTCGATTGAATCAGTAAAAGAGCGTTTCAAAAAAGAACCTGTACCCGCGCAGATAAGTTCGGACAAACCGTTTTGCGCGGGTGAAAAAACCGAATGCTTCACCGATTTATTTTGCGGCTTTTGAATACTTGTCAATAAGCAGCAGCACGAGTTCGGTGCATTTTTCCATGCCTTCAACGGTCACATGTTCATACGGTCCGTGGCAGGCAAAATCGCCGGTGCCGAGATTCGGACAGGGAAGCCCCATAAAGCTGAGCCTTGCTCCATCGGTTCCGCCGCGGATGGGTGCAACTTTGGGCACAAGCCCGATGGATTTTGCAGCTTCAACCGCGTTGTCGATAAGGTGCATACAGGGACGGATTTTTTCAACCATGTTGAGATACTGGTCGCGGACGGTGCATTCAACGGTACCGCTGCCGTATTTTTCGTTAAGGATTTTAACGGCGTGAGCAAGAGTTGCTTTACGCGCAGTCATGATTGCTTCGCTGTGGTCGCGAATGATATAGTCCATTTCCGCACGTTCCACATTGCCGCTCATGTCCGTAAGGTGGAAAAAGCCCTCATACCCTTCTGTGTTGGCCGGCGTTTCATCCGGCAGCATGGAGTTCAGCTCCATTGCAACCAACAGTGCGTTTATCATTTTGTTTTTTGAATCGCCGGGATGAATATTAAAACCGTTTACAACGATTTTTGCGGCCGCAGCATTGAAGTTTTCGTATTCGATTTCGCCTTCCGCGCCGCCGTCAACGGTGTACGCAAAGTCTGCACCGAATTCGGCAACATTGAAATTGTCCGCACCGGAGCCGACCTCTTCATCGGGGGTAAAGCCGATACAAAGTTTGCCGTGGGGACGGTTTTCGGAAATGACGCGTTCAATTGCGGTCATGATTTCGGCAATGCCTGCTTTGTCATCGCCGCCGAGAACTGTTGTTCCGTCGGTCACGATGAGCGTTTTGCCCTTTAGGGAAGGCAAATGGGGAAGCTTTTCGGGAGAAAGCACACGGCCGCTTGTGCCGAGAACAACGTCGCCGCCGTCATAGTTTTCAATGATTCGCGGCTGAACATTTTCGCCGGAAAAATCCGGAACGGTGTCCATATGCGCAATGAAGCCGATTGCGGGGCAGCTTTCACAGCCGGGTGTTGCTGCAACGGAGGCATAAACATAGCATTTATCATCAACCCTTGCGTTTTCAACGCCGATTGCGTGAAGCTCTTTTACAAGAAGATTTGCAAGGTCAAATTGTCTTTCAGTCGTGGGGACGGATGAACTGTCCTCGGAGCTTGCGGTGTGGATTCTTACATAATTCAAAAAACGTTCGTAGGTTTTCATGTTGATACTCCTTTTTTTATGTAAGCAGTGATTAAAAGGAGAGAACACTCCGTGCCCGTTCTCCGAATTAATCAACGATTACTGAGGAAACTCTTATCAAAAGCTGTTCAGCAAAAGCGTTTTGTTCAGAGTATTCCCAAGTTCATAAGTGTATTATATCACAAAGCTCGGCGGAATAACAGCCGTTTTCGGCACCCATTTGTTAAAAAAATGTGGAATATTTATGAAAGAGGAAGAACGACTCCGCAGCGAAATATATGATTAATACCGCTTGCTTTTTGTTCCGCAATGCATTATAATGTATCCGTTCGAGATTCGAACAATTTGCTCGGGGCATTAGCACAGTTGGTAGCGCGCAACGTTCGCAATGTTGAGGTCAGGGGTTCGACTCCCCTATGCTCCACCAAAGCAGCTCAAATACGAACCGCAGGTGTTTTTCGTCAAAGAAACGTTCGGGTTGGTGTTTGAGAGATAGAGTTCACGGCTGTTGCA
>UMBP01025676.1_pt1 | contig 10481 bp, 7 predicted proteins | sample 1963991 | NCBI WGS metagenome assembly UMBP01 (sample SAMEA4835944, study PRJEB28245) | human gut metagenome | biome: gut microbiome; material: fecal sample | place: Denmark | collected 2008
TCTATCGTTTTCGTTTTGCGGGCAAAGTTTTCGAGATTCATTCGGAAGCGCAGCTTGATGTTGATGTGCGAAGTGCGTTGTTTTGGGAGACTGAATACTTTGAAAGCTCCGAAACCGCTGACTGCGTAATTCAAGTTCGGCGGGCCGAACCGCCTGCCGCCTGCGGAAAACTCGTTTATGAAAACGCATTCTTCAGGCTGTTTGAAAGCGGCGAAGGCTTTTTGCAGCAAACGCTTGACAGAGCCGCGCTTGAGCGCGGGGAAAAGCGCGCAATGCTTGCTTCCCGCTTCGGCGGCGCGTTGAGCGAAAGCGCACTTGATGTTAATGCGCTCAACATTGATAACGCGCTTAATATCGAAGTTTTTCTTCCGCAGGATTTCCCGCCGGAACAGGAGTGTATGCAGCAGATTTGGCAGAGCATCAACCTGCCCTTCCAGCTGCTGCAAAGGGGCATTTTTACCCTGCATTCCGCAGCGGTTCAAACCCGATTCGGAGCAATACTTTTTTGCGGGCGTTCCGGAATCGGAAAATCCACGCAGGCGAATCTTTGGAAGGAGTATGAAAACGCTTTGATTCTCAACGGGGATCGATGCGCTGTCGGCTTTGTTGACGGCGCGGCAAATGCTTTCGGACTGCCGTTTTGCGGCACAAGCGGCATTTGCTTAAACTTTTCTCTGCCGATTGCCGCAATTATTTCGCTCGGACAGGCTCCGGAAAACAGAATCACCCGCCTTTCGGGTGTTCGCGCTTTGAGGGCAATGATGAGCAATATTGTCGGGCTTTACGGCGGAGCGATGCGCGAAAGCCATGCGGAACTCTTTTTCCGCGCGGCAGAGTGCATTCCCATTTTTGAGCTGCACTGCACGGCGGACTCCCGCGCGGTTCGGTTGCTGAAAGAAACACTGGAAGGAGGTGAATGAAGTGAAATATGCGGAGTATGTGAACAGGCTTTTTGCAAAGAGCGCAAAAAGGGGCATTCCGCTTTCCGGAACGTTTGAGCTTACGGCGCGCTGCAATCTCCGCTGCCGCATGTGCTACATCCATCGCGAAGAAAATGACGGCGAAATCAAAACGGACGAATTTTCCTCGGAGGAATGGCTGAGCATTGCAAAGGAAGCGCAGCAGTGCGGCATGTTGTTTTTGCTGCTGACCGGAGGCGAGCCTTTTATTCGGCCCGATTTTGAAGAAATCTATCGCCGATGCCGTGAACTCGGCATTATTGTTTCGATAAACACAAACGGAACGATGATCGGTGAAAAACAGGTCGAATTGCTCCGAAAGCTCCCGCCGCAGAGGGTGAATATCACGCTTTACGGAGCATCCGAAGCAACCTATGAAAAACTTTGCCGCAGCGGCAGTGCTTTTGAAAGAGCCTACCGTGCGGTTGCAATGCTCACGGAAGCGGGTGTTCCCGTCAAGATCAACTATTCTGTAACACCGTACAATATTGGAGATCTTGACGCTGTTGAACGCTTTGCAAATGAGCATAATCTGCCGCTGCAGGCGGCAACGTATATGTTCCCGCCCGTTCGTGCGGATGAGAACTCCGAAATTTTTCCCTGTAAAATCGGCGAATGCGAAACCTGCGAAAGGTTCACGCCGGAGGAATCCGCTGCCGCAAGGTGGGCGCACGAGCTGCGAACGCTTGACCCGGCGATTATTGAAAAACGTGCGGAAGCTGTTGCACTCAACACGGATATTCCGTCTGCCGAAACGGAGTGCGGCGATATTCCGACGGAGCGTATACGCTGTCGTGCGGGAGCTGCGGCGTTTTGGATCACATACAACGGGCAGCTTCGCCCCTGCGGAATGATGCGCGAACCGTCCGCTTCGCTGAACGAACGCGGATTTTCCGCCGCATGGAACGACATTCGGGCAATGCGCGAAAACATCATGGTTCCGGCAAAATGCACCGCTTGCCGTTTTCGCAATATCTGTGAAGCTTGTCCCGCCGTTTGTTTTGCCGAAAACGGGCGATTCGATGCAGAACCGACCTTTATGTGCAAAAAAATGGACGCATATACACGGCTTGCAGCAGAATATCACAAAAGAAGATAATTACGGAGGGAGCTTATGCAAATAAGCAAAAATTACGTTTTAAGAACAATTGCCGGAGACAACCTTTTGGTGCCGCTTGGGGGAAGCAGCACGGAAACAAAGGGAATGATTTTGCTTAATGAACTGTCGTTGTTTGTTTATGAGTCAATTCAAAAAGGACAAACGGAGGATGAAATCCTTTCGCGCATTCTTGATGAATATGATGTTGAGATCCCTCAGGCAGCGGCTGATTTGGGTGAAATTATCTCCGAGTTCACGAAACTGGGCATAATTAAATGATTTAAACCCGGCTTTACCGCATCATTACGGTTTAAATTTGTTTAAGCAATCCATCAGTCTATTATTGAAAGGAAAACAATATGAGGGTAAATACGATAAAAAAAATCATCGCTGCAATTCTCGCCGCAGTGTTATGCTTCGGCGTTCTGCCGTCACGGAGCTTTTTCAACACTCTTTCCGCCGTTGTTAAGGCTGCGAACGCGGATTCGCTGAACGAGGCATATGCGGACGGCACTTCGCTGATGCCTATCGGCCCGGCATTCACGGTTGACACGCTGCTCAGCTGGGAACCGACAAACGATCCGGATTCCGACTACTCAAGATCCGTTGTTCCCCTTGCAGACAGATACACGGGATTCACGGTCAACGACTATGCAAACCCCGATGCTAAACTCATGGTTTGCTCCCTTGCAAACTCCAAACACGATGCAACAAACGCACAGGGACAGGAAAGCTTTTCAAGCTATGCCTTTAACTACTGGCAGTACGCAACCTCCTTTGTGTACTGGTCCGGTTCAAAACGGGGGCAAGTCGTTGTGCCGACAGGTGAATTCACCGATGCGGCGCACACAAACGGCGTTCCCGTCATGGGCACGATTTTCTTCGACTGGGGCGGCAATTCCTCCGTTGTGGAGAACTTTGTTCGCAATTACAGAAGCGTTGCGGACAAGCTGATTGAAGTTATGGAATATTACGGCTTCGACGGTTATTTCTTCAATGAAGAAACCGGTGTTGACTACACAACCGCCGGTAATCTCAGAAGCATGATAGCATATATGCGTCAGCAAAGGCCGAACATGCTTATCGGCTGGTACGATTCAATCACCGACAGCGGCAATCTCAGCTATCAGGATGCCGTTAACGGCAGCAACAGCGGCTGGGTTTCCGCAGGCGTTAACGAGTTCTTTATGAACTACAATTGGACGACTCAAGATGTCAACACGACCGTTTCCACCATGCAGGGTCTCGGCAAAAGCCAATACGAGGCCTTTGCGGGGCTTGATGTTCAGCAGAACTGCATGAACACAAATTTCAGCTCAAATTATCTGCTCAACAACAGCAACAAATTGAAGCTCTCTCTTGCTCTTTACTGCCCGAACTCCACAATGGGGCTTTCCGGTGACGGTGCGGATTTCCACGAGGTTGAACGTCAATTCTATGTCAACGGCGGCGACCCCAGAAGCACTTCCTCAAGCGGCTGGGCGGGCATGTCAAGGTTCTTTGCCGACCACACGACGATCATTTCCGCGCCGTTTGTAACCAACTTCAACTCCGGCCACGGAAAGGCTTTCTATATTGACGGCGTCAAATCCCGCGATGCGGAATGGAGCTATCAGTCCGTTCAGGATGTTATGCCCACATGGACATGGATAATCGATTCCAACGGACAAAAGCTCAGCGGCGCATACGACTTTGAAGACGCATACAACGGCGGTTCTTCAATCAAATTCTACGGTTCGCTGACGGCAAACAAGCCCAATAATATCATGCTTTACAGCACGAATCTTGACATCAACGGCAGCACAAATATTGCCGTGACCGCCAAGAATGACAGGGGGCTGATGAAACTTGTTGCCTATTACGGCGACAGCAGCACTTCAAGCTATGCAAATTGCCAAAAAGCAACTTTTGCCCTTGACGCAAGCAGCGGCGGCTGGACAACAAGCAATGTTTCCCTCGCTTCCCTCAGCGGCAAAAAACTCTATGCGATCGGCTTTGAAATCGGCGGCACAAGCAATGTTTCCGACTATCAGGTCAACATCGGCAGGCTTGCCGTCACCGATTCCGAAGCGGCGGCTGCAAGCGCAAGCAATGCAAGGCTTGAAGAAATCATTTATCTCGATGCATACACCGCCGAAGCGCGCATCAAGTGGAACGGCAATAACGCCTCCACCTACGAGATTTACAGGCTCAATGCGGACGGCACAAGAACACTTATAATGGAAACGCCCAACACCGCGTATTATATTCCGAACCTTGTCCGCAACGATGACCAGGCGGATGTTACCATCGAAGTCGTTCCCGTAAACGCAAACGGTGTTCGCGGCGAAAGCTCCCGCTTCACAATCGATTGGCCCTATGAAAACGGCGATACCGAAAAGCTGAGCGATGTTACCGTTCCCGTAAACATCTGCCCCTTGGCCGAAGTCACCGGCTATTCCGCACAGAATGACGGCGAACCCGCATCAAAGGCTATTGACGGAACGAGCGAAAACGGTTCCAAATGGTGCGCCACGAATAAGCAGAGCGGCTGGATGACGATAAAACTCGACCAACCGCGAACCATCAAACGAATTCGAATTGAACACGCCGAATACGGCGGCGAGGCCCAGGACATGAACACAATTGCTTTTTCCGTTCAGTACAAAAGCGGAAACAATTGGGTAACGGTATACAGCACAAACAACAACAGTTCGGATGTCACCGATGAACTGATCACACCCGTCACCGCACAGGAATGGAGACTCTATATCTTCAACAGCGGCTCTTCCGCATGGGGCGCTATCCGTATTTACGAATGGCAGATGTTTGAAACGACCGAACGCAACCGCACGGACATCGTGCTCATGAAGTTCGCTTCCGCAAAGAACAACAAGGGCGCAAGCGATACGTTCAGTCTCACCCATGCTCCGACGGGCAGCACGGTTCGTCTCTATCTGCGTGACGCAAACGGGAACTACACGCAGATTGCTTCCAAAGAAGCTCAGAGCAGCACAGTCAGCTTCACCGGCCTTGATTACGGCAGCGATGCAGGACGCGTGTTCTACACGGTTCAGGAAGGCAAGCAGGAAGAGAGTATCAAGCTCAGCACCGCCTTTGATGCAGAACCCGGCGCGGTAAAATACAGCATTAACGTTGTTCAGCCCGCAAACGGCACGGTTTCGGCTTCCGCAACCTCCGCAACTGCGGGTACAACAATAGAGCTTACCGCGACCCCTGCGGAAGGCTATACCCTCGATTACTTCACGCTTGACGGCGAGAGGATTAACGGAAATACTTTCATCATGCCCGCACGGAATGTTGAGGTTTCCGCTGTATTTACCGCGAATGCGTACAGCATTACCGTTGTTCAGCCCACAGGCGGCACGGTTTCGGCTTCCGCAACCTTCGCAACTGCGGGTACAACAATAGAGCTTGCCGCGACCCCTGCGGAAGGCTATACCCTCGATTACTTCACGCTTGACGGCGAGAGGATTAACGGCGATACTTTCATCATGCCCGCACGGAATGTTGAAGTTTCCGCCGTGTTCACCGCAAATGCGTACAGCATCACCGTTGTTCAGCCCACAGGCGGCAGTGTTGCCGCTTCCGCAACCTCCGCAGCGGCGGGTACGACCGTAGAGCTTACCGCAAACCCTGCGGAAGGCTATACCCTTGATTACTTCACGCTTGACGGCGCAAGGATTAACGGAGATACTTTCATCATGCCCGCACGGAATGTTGAGGTTTCCGCCGTGTTCACCGCAAATGCGTACGGCATTACCGTTGTTCAGCCCGCAAACGGCACGGTTTCGGCTTCCAAGCTGTCCGCCTTTTTCGGGGAAGCAGTTGAGCTGACAGCCGTTCCCGATGAAGGGTACGAGCTCAGTCATTACGTTGTCAACGGTGCGGCGAACAACGGCGGCACCTTCACGATGCCTGCGCGTGACGTTATTGTTACCGCAGTGTTCACAAAGGTCGCCGAACCCTCGGTCAATCTTGCGCTTAACGCCACCGTCTATTATTCCAATAAGAAGTATCCGGATTATGCGAAGAACGGACCGCAGCACGCATTCGACGGAAAGATGAGTGATCGCGAAGCCGACAAGTGGCACGCTTCCGGCATCAACGGTTGGGTTGCATTCGACATTCATACCCCCGTTGCAAATCCGATACTCAAGATATATCATGCCGGTTCCGCAGGTGAAAATTCCAACCTGAACACTTCGTCATGGGATGTTTATATCCTTAACGAAAGGTATCTCACGGAAGAAGCGTACTTCAATATGGACAGATCCACGCAAAACCGAGTCTGCCAAATCGCATGGTTCTGGAAGAGGATTCATGTCACAACCGGCAATACCGCTGACATATCTATCGACCATATTGATATGCCCGAGGCAAGGCGTTTGTTCAAAATAAACATGCGCAAAACGAATCAGACCGGGTATCCCTATTATCTCAATGTTTACGAAATTGAGATGTATGCCGGCAACTGATAAACCCTCCGAATTTGCCCGCTGCCCATGCTTTTTACCGTAGGCAGCGGAACAAAAAGCGAAGCCTGAAGCCCGTTCCTGTTCAAAATGCAGGAGCGGGCTTCGGTGCTATTGACAGCGGCTCACGGATAAGTTATAATAGTAGTATCGATTTTTTACGGAGGGACGGACATTGAGTACCGATGACGACAACGGTAATCATGAGTGTCAGGGCGCGGTAACATACTGCTGCGTTTCAGCCGAGCATTGCTCCGGCGGGCGTTTTCTGCCCGGTTTTTTCGTTATATATTCCGCATATGCTCAAATGCGTATCCGAAAGTTTTGCGTTCGGAGCGTTTTTTTGTTGCCCGCGTTCCCATCCCTGCCAATTCAACAAGGAGCAGTTTTGACCCAATGAACCACATTTCAATGATCGTTGCCATGATGATATGCATCATTCTTTCCGCATATTTTTCCGCAACGGAAACAGCTTTTTCGTCTCTTAACCGCACAAGGCTGCGTACAATTGCGGAAAAAGGCAACCGCCGCGCCGTGCTTTCGCTGCATCTTTGCGATAAATACGACAAGCTCTTGTCCACCATTCTCATCGGAAACAATATTGTTAACATTCTTGTGGCGTCACTCGGCACTGTGCTTTTCGTTGAATTGTACGGAAACAAGGGCGCAACAATTTCAACCGTTGTTGTTACAATCGTTGTTTTGATTTTCGGCGAAATCAGCCCCAAGAGCCTTGCAAAAGAGAATCCTGAAAAGTTCAGCATGTTCTCGGCTCCCCTAATCAACCTTCTGATGATTGTTTTTACCCCGCTCACCCTGCTTTTCACCGGCCTTAAAAAGCTGCTTGCAAAGCTGCTCAAAACCGACAGCAACAGAAAGATCACGCAGGAAGAGCTGCTGATGTTTGTTGATGAAGTTGAACAGGGCGGAAGCATCAACGAGAACGAGGGCTCCCTGCTCCGCAGCGCAATCGAGTTTAACGACGTGCAGGTTGAAGACATTTTGACTCACCGCGTTGATATTGAAGCGGTTGATGTTGATGAATCAAAAGACGAAATTGCAAAGATTTTTACCGAATCCGGACATTCGCGTCTGCCCGTTTACGAAGAAACGATAGATGACATCATCGGCATAATTCATCATAAGGATTTTTACACGGACGGCGGCATTACGGAGCATTCGGTCCGCGAAATCATGACAAAGCCCATATTCATCCCGCCGACTCTGAAGATAAGCAACCTCCTGAAGCTGCTGCAAAAGGAAAAAACTTATATGGCCGTTGTTACGGATGAATACGGCGGCACACTCGGCATCGTCACCATGGAAGATATCCTTGAGGAGCTTGTCGGCGAGATTTGGGACGAACACGATGAAATCGTTGAGAACGTGCGAAAACTCGGCGAAAACAATTATGATATCAACTGCGCAATGGATCTCGATGAATTTTTCGATATGTTTGATATCACGGATGAAACCGATTCATCGACCCTTAACGGCTGGGTCATGGAACACCTGGGAAGGATTCCCGATATCGGCGATAAATTCAGCGCGCACGGCCTTGAAATCACGATAAAGGCTGCGGACGGGAGGCGCGTTAATGAAATTAATGTTGTTCACACACCCGCTCAACCCGAAAAGGGCACGAAATAAAACGGGCCGGCGGTCAAATCAACATGAATTTAAATCGGAGGTAAAACCACAATGAAATATAAAAGAGTACTGTTAAAAGTCAGCGGCGAAGCACTTTCGGGCAAAACGCCCATTGATTTTGAAAAGGCCACGGAAACCGCACTGCAAATTAAAGCGCTTCATGATGCGGGCTGTCTGCTCGGTGTTGTTGTCGGCGGCGGCAACATTTGGCGCGGACGCTCCGGCGGAACAATGGACCGAAGCCGCGCCGATAACATAGGCATGCTTGCAACCGCCATGAACGCACTCGCTCTTGAGCAGGCACTCATCGACCTTAACGTTCCCGTTCGCGTGCTTTCCGCTGTTTCAATGGATATGTTTATGGACAGTTATTCCGCACGCGAAGCGAACAAGTCCGTTGACGCCGGCACGGTTGTTATCTTTGCCTGCGGTTCGGGAGCGCCTTTCTTTTCCACGGATACGGCATCGGCGCTCCGTGCTGCTCAGATTCACGCTGACGCACTGCTGCTTGCAAAAAATGTTGACGGAATATACACCGCCGACCCGAATGTCTGTGCGGAGGCAAAGCGTTATGCCCGCATCAGTTACGATGAAGTCATTACAAAAAACCTCAAGGCAACCGACTTAACGGCAATGAGTTTTTGCCGCGAATACGGCATTCCGATGGTGCTTTTCAAAATGCACTCCGCAGAAGCGCTTGTTGCCGCCGTTAACGGCGAAAATGCCGGCACGATAGTTGATGCGCAGCCGGGATTCGAACTTGTTTAAATTTAACGCTGCTTCGGCGGCAGTCGAACTCATAAGCAGCATCAACAGGGCTGCCATCGCGCAGTCAATTTGCGGATTTTGCCGCAAAAATACAAAAAACACCCCCGACTGCGGTTGACAACGCCGCGGCCTTAATATAAAATAATACAGTTAATTCATTCTTCAAGAGGAGGATTTACCATGGATATTATCGAAACCGCACAGGATAAAATGAACAAGACCATTGCAGTGCTCAACAGGGATCTCGGCTCCCTTCGTGCAGGCAGGGCAAACCCCAAGCTGCTTGACCGCATCATGGTGGACTATTACGGCACGCCCACTCCCATTAACCAAATGGGCACCGTCAGCTCACCCGAACCGCGTCTTCTTGTTATCTCGCTGTGGGATGCTTCAATGATCTCAGCCGCGGAAAAAGCAATTCAAAAATCCGATCTCGGCATCAACCCGTCGAACGACGGCAAGCTCATTCGCCTCGTTTTCCCCGAACTTACCGAGGAACGCCGCAAAGAGCTTGTTAAAATCGTCCGCAAAAAAGCCGAGGAATCCAAAGTTGCGATCCGTGCAATCCGCCGCGAAGCAAACGAAACCATCAAAAAAGACTGCAAGGACGGCACTATCACCGAGGATGACCAGAAGAGGCTTGAAGAAAAGGCTCAAAAGGCCACCGACAATGCCATTAAAGAAATTGACCGCATTGCAAGCGAAAAAGAGAAGGAGCTTCTTGCCGTTTGATGAACATACTCGGTTATCCGCTTGATCGGGCCGCTGCAATTCTTGAGCGTGCGGGCTACCGCGTTGAAACGGTCGAGGCACGTTCACGCAAGGGCGTTGAAGGCGACTCCAAACGTGTTGTGCGCTGCCTTCCCCTGCCCGGTCGCAGCATTCCGACAGTTCAGCTTGTGTTTTGTGAATTCAAAACAAACGTCGATTCCCTCCGTGCGGAGGATGCGGCGGACGCTGAATCAACCCATTGAGAATACGCGGCTGCTGCAGGTTCTCGGCTTGCAGCAGTCTTGTTATCGTATTTTTATGATACTGCCCGGGTGTGGTGCCTGTTCCGGCCGCCTTTATGTTTTATGAAGATTTATCCCAAATTCACAAATGAAGAACTTGCCGCACTTTCACTCGGCGGCGAGCTGCCGCACCATGTCGGCATAATAATGGACGGCAACGGCCGTTGGGCAAAGAAACGCCTGCTTCCGCGCAGTGCGGGGCACCGTGCGGGAATGGAATCCCTGCACCAAATCGTCCGCACAACGCATTCCCTCGGGATCGAGGCTCTCACGGTCTATGCATTTTCAACCGAAAACTGGGCTCGCCCCGCAGCCGAAATCGATGCATTGTTCAAGCTCCTCTCCGAATATTTTTATAAAGAAATCGACGAGCTGAACCTGAACGGCGTCCGGATACGCACCCTCGGCGAACTTTCGGCATTTAAACCCGGACTCCGTTCCCTCATGGAGGATGCCGTTGAAAGAACAAAGCATAACACCGGCCTCTGTTTCAATATCGCCGTTAACTACGGCAGCC
>UMBP01059111.1_pt1 | contig 10407 bp, 9 predicted proteins | sample 1963991 | NCBI WGS metagenome assembly UMBP01 (sample SAMEA4835944, study PRJEB28245) | human gut metagenome | biome: gut microbiome; material: fecal sample | place: Denmark | collected 2008
CAAAGTGTAAACCATGTTACTCTTGACACAAGCCCCTCCCCTACAAAAAGCAATGGTGATAGTACGGATGCGAAACAAACAGAGCGTTTATTAAAAGGCAAGGGTGGTGGTGCAGGGCGAAGGGATAGTGTGGTTTTGGAAAGGGTGGTGCGGAGAGATGACAGCTAAATTATAATAATACAAAAAGCAGTCACAGCGAAATGCTGTGACCGCTTATCTGCTTTATTGCTTTGTGTAACTCCGCCGTTCAACAACTTTAGCTGAACAATAACAATTCCAAAGGCGGAACTTGAAGCGGCACATTGCCGCCCCGCCGTTTCGTTATCCTGCGGATAGCTTAAACATTTCAAAAGGCGGAATTTGAAGCGGCTCACAGCCGCTTAGTCGCCGAAGGATACGCCGATGCTTTTTCCTGTGATGACAAGCTCGTCATTTTCGGGAACGAACTTTGTCTTCATCGTGACATCGGACAGCTTGTTTTCGGAAATCTTACTGCCGATTTTTGCAACCGTGTAGCCGTATTTTTCCTGCTTTATAAGCATTGCGGCTCTTGCACCGAACTTTGTTGCAAGCACTCTGTCATAAGCGGAGGGCGAACCGCCTCTTAATATATGACCGGGAACAACTGTTCTTGACTCAAAGCCTGTTGCGGCTTCAATCTGCTTTGCTATGCGGTTTGTAACTGTTGTTTCACCCGCTTCGGCACGTTTTTTTGCACGTTCCTTTTTCTTCATAGCGGCTTCCGCAATATCCATTGCACCCTCTGCAACCGCAATTATAGAGAATGTCTTTCCGGACTGTGCACGTTTTTCGCAAGCGTTGATGACTTTATCAATATCATAAGGAATCTCGGGGATAAGAATAATATCCGCACCGCCTGCAATACCCGAATAAAGCGTCAGCCAGCCTGCCTTGTTGCCCATTATCTCGATTACCATAATACGTCTGTGGGAAGTAGCAGTTGTGTGTATTCTGTCAACGACCTCAGTCGCTATATCTACTGCGGTGTGGAAGCCGAATGTAACATCTGTTCCCCATATATCGTTATCTATTGTCTTGGGAAGTCCGATTATATTCAGACCCTCTTCGGAAATAAGATTTGCGGTCTTATGAGTTCCGTTGCCGCCGAGCGTCAGTATGCAGTCAAGCTTCTGCTGTTTATAGGTGGCTTTCATTTCAGCAACCTTGTCTATGTTGTCGGCTTCGATAACCTGCATCATCTTATACGGTGTACGCTTTGTGCCGAGTATCGTTCCGCCCTGAGTAAGTATGCCGGAAAAATCCTCCGGCTTCATTATACGGCAGTTATTATGGATCAGACCGTGGAAACCGTTGGATATGCCGACTATCTCAACGTTGTCCTCGCCGAACATGGAGTAACAGGCTTTTGCCGCACCTCTTATAGTAGCGTTAAGTCCGGGGCAGTCGCCTCCGCTCGTCAGTATGCCTATTCTGCGCTTTGCCATTTGTACATCCAGCCTTTCCTGAAAGATTTGTTGTTTTCTGCTAATTAAATTATAGCATACATACTCCAAAAGTCAAGAAAATATTATAGTCCGGATTATGCAGATTATACAATTTCTGTGCGTTATACGCCTGTATATATGCCTGCAAACAGCGGCAGCATCGTTTCGTTGTCGAGTATCATATACATAAACGGGCGGTTCAGGATTACCTGCTTGTCGCCGTCCGGAGCGGCGGACATAACCACGCCTGTTGCGGCGACAGCCCTTGTACCTTCTTCGGTAACGGATATCTTCGTTTTGTGTAGTACATCACTGATGAGAAGTTTATCACCCGAAATACCCGAAAAATCAGCACTGTCGGAAAAGGCTGTAGGCATACCGAGAGCTTTCAATGCTTCACTGAGTTCGGCGCTGTATTCGTACTCAAACTTCGGCATTTTAGCAACAACATTAGTGCTTTCGGCATTCTGTAACATTTTGAAAAGCTTATCTCCATTGAGCAAACCGACAAAATCCGATATAGAAACATTGCTGTCGGGGAGAATTGCGGCGAAACCGTACTTACCGCCTTTATATTTCTTGATAAAGCCTGTGCAGTTATCGTCGTTTATGTATTCGCTTTCTTCGGAAATCAGCATTGTGACTGACTGCTCGTTGCCGTTAGCGTCTGTGAACGTTCCGTCTTCAACAAAGTTGTCATAGTAGTAGTTTTCCCATTTGGCATCAAATGCTGTTGCGTTGATAAGTGCAATATTTGAAAGCGCATCGCCGTTGTCAAGAAGCTTGTCGATCATACCGTCTGTATGTTCACTGACCCAATTGTTGATATCGTTCACAATCTCGCTGTTATATGCACGCTTGTATATTTCGGCATGGTAAAAGTCGGCGTTGGTCTGTAAAAACTCATTGTTCACATTGAAATTGTTGTCTTTGATAAACCATATCGAATTTGCGTTTTTCAGCTTGAAGTCCTCGCCTGATGTAAGCGAGCCGCTGAATGATGAAAGATATTTGTTCAGTTCGTCAAGGGGCATTCCGCTCCCGAGTACCTTTTCCATTTCATCTTTGGTCTGACCGTTTGCACCGTTTGCTGTCATTGTGAGTGCGGATGATACCGAAAGGGGAGAGATAAGAGTGTTTGATTTGCCGTCAAAGCATTTCTTAAGCAGTTCAACAGAGAAATTGTCGTATGCACTCTTAAAAACATCGTCGGGCTTTACGGTTTCATGGCTTGCGGCTTTGATGCCTGTCATAAGATCCGTTGTTTCGAGGGATTTTTCCGACTGACAAGCCGAGAGTGAGAGTGCTGATATGAGTATTGCGCTTGTTAATGTGAAGGATGTAAATTTTCGTTTCATAAATAGTTCCTTTCGCAGTAAGCAAATCGTGTACTGTATTCGCATATAATACAATTCAAAGCGTCTGATTGTCCACGGAATAATGTATTTTCTGATTAAATTATATAATATTTTCCCTCAAAGTCAATAAAAGTTACAAGATTGTAACCATTTCGTCGGCATCATGCAACCGCTTTTGCCGACCGCTGAGTTCAACGGGCGGCGGTGGCGTTTTTAATGACGATATTTCGGTTTTCTCTATTGACAAACTGCGTTGTGATGGATTATAATTATGTAAGGAGCGTGTAAGATTTTACACGGTAAAATTCCATGAAGTTTTTTTAAAATAAGGAGAAAAGATATGGCATACATACTCGGTGTCGATATAGGTACGTCCGGTACAAAAACAGTGCTTTTCAGCGAGGACGGCACACCTGTTGCATCGGCGCTTTACGATTATCCTCTTTACACTCCCTGCAACGGCTATGCCGAGCAGGATCCTGCGGACTGGTGGAATGCCTGTGTGAACAGCATCCGTGACGTAGTTGCAAAGAGCGGAGTTCCCGCAGATGAGATAAAGGGCGTAGGCCTTTCGGGACAGATGCACGGACTTGTAATGCTGGACAAGGATAACAAGGTAATCAGAAACAGCATTATCTGGTGCGATCAGCGTACAGGAAAGGAAGTTGTCGAGATTACCGAAAAGGTAGGTCACGACAGACTTATCGCTATCACCGCAAACCCTGCTATAACAGGCTTTACAGCCGCAAAGATAATGTGGGTAAAGAATAACGAGCCTGAAAATTATGAAAAGTGCCGCCATATTCTTCTCCCCAAGGACTATATAAGATTTATGCTCACGGGCGAGTTTGCTACCGAGGTTTCAGACGCATCGGGTATGCAGTTGCTTGATATTCCCGGCAGATGCTGGTCTGACGAGGTTCTGACTAAGCTCGGTATCGACAAGTCGCTTCTTGCCAAGGTTTACGAAAGCCCTGAGATAACAGGTACCGTTACAAAGGCTGTAGCGCAGGCTACAGGTCTTAAGGAGGGTACGCCCGTAGTCGGCGGTGCAGGCGATAATGCGGCTGCCGCTGTCGGAACAGGCGTAGTAGAGGACGGTAAGGCTTTCACAACAATCGGTTCAAGCGGCGTTGTGTTTGCTCATACTTCCGATATATCTATCGACCCCAAGGGCAGAGTACATACATTCTGCTGTGCTGTGCCGGGATGCTGGCACGTTATGGGCGTTACTCAGTCAGCAGGTCTGTCGCTCAAGTGGTTCAGGGATAACTTTGCGTGGAGCGAGATGGAAACAGCCGCTTCTATGGGCGTTGACCCGTATTACCTTATGGATAAGGAAGCCGACAGTGTGCCGATAGGTGCAAACAGACTGCTCTATATGCCTTATCTCAACGGTGAGAGAACACCTCACCTTGACCCCAACGTAAGAGGTGCATTTGTAGGTCTTTCCACAATGCACAAGAAGAAGGATATGCTCAGAGCCGTTATGGAAGGCGTTTCTTATTCACTGCGTGACTGTGTTGAGGTTATGCGTGAGATGAATATAAGCATTGATGATATGATGGCTTGCGGCGGCGGCGGAACATCACCGCTGTGGCGGCAGATGCTCGCAGACCTTTATGCTTGCAACGTAAAGACTACGGCAAACAAGGAAGGCCCCGCACTCGGTGTTGCACTTCTTGCGGCAGTAGGCGCAGGTATATACAGCTCTGTTCCTGAGGCGTGCAAGGCGGTAATCAAGCCCGAAAAGATACAGGAGCCTATTGCTGAAAACAGTGCCAAGTACGAAAAGGTATATGCACTTTACAAGAAGTTGTATCCCGCTATGAAGGCAAACTTCGACGAGCTGGCTTCACTTGATGTATAATTTGTAATATTGTCAGTAACGGAATACGGCTTTTGTGTGTTGCCGTAATCCGTAGGAATATTATGTTAAGTCCGGTTAAACGGAAAGGAGTACCTATGAAACTTTTTATCGACACAGCTAACGTTGATGACATCAGACGTGCCAATGATATGGGCATTATCTGCGGTGTTACCACAAACCCCTCGCTTATTGCAAAAGAGGGAAGAGATTTCAAGCAGGTAGTAAAGGAAATCACAGAAATCGTAGACGGTCCTGTTTCAGCCGAAGTAATTTCGCTTGAAGCAGACAAGATGGTTGAGGAGGCTCTGCCCCTTGCCGCTATACATAAGAATATCGTTATAAAACTCCCTATGTGCGAGGAGGGTCTTAAGGCCTGCAAGCAGCTTACCGCAAAGGGCATAAAGACAAACGTTACTCTTGTATTCTCAGCCGCTCAGGCGCTTCTTGCCGCAAGAGCAGGAGCTACATTTGTCAGCCCGTTCCTCGGCAGACTTGACGATATAGGTATGGAAGGCATGAACCTTATCGAAGAGATCGTTGACATATTCAATGCACAGGGCATTGAAACAGAGATCATCGCCGCATCTATCCGTAACCCGATGCACGTTACACAGGCGGCAAGACTCGGATGTGATATTGCAACCGTTCCTATGAACGTACTTCTCCAGATGCTTAAGCACCCCCTTACCGACAACGGTATCGACAGGTTCCTTAAGGACTGGGAAGGCTTCACTTCCAAGCAGAAGTAATTAAAGCCGCTCTGAGAGCGTGCTTAAAATAACCGAAAGGAAAAATGAAATGTACAGTAATTTAGTTGACACGATCGGCTTTCTCAAGGGAATAGATCCCGATGTTGCTGACGCAATGGACAAGGAGCTTGCCCGTCAGAAAAGAAATCTTGAGCTTATTGCAAGTGAGAATATCGTTTCTCCTGCTGTTATGGCGGCTATGGGAAGCGTTCTTACGAACAAGTATGCTGAGGGATACCCCGGCAAGCGTTATTACGGCGGATGCGAGGACGTTGATATAGTTGAGAATATCGCTATTGAACGTGCCTGCAAGCTGTTCGGAGCAAAGTATGCGAATGTACAGGCTCACTCCGGCGCACAGGCTAACACGGCGGTTTATTTTGCACTGCTGAATCCCGGCGACACGGTAATGGGTATGAGCCTTGCTCACGGCGGACACCTTACACACGGTTCTCCCGTAAACATTTCGGGCAAATACTTCAACTTTGTACCTTACGGACTTGATGAGGAAACCGGCAGACTGAATTACGACAATATACTTGCACTTGCAAAGGAGCATAAGCCCAAGATGATCGTTGCGGGTGCGAGCGCATATCCCAGAGCAATCGACTTTGAAAAGCTCTCGGCTATTGCTAAGGAAGTCGGCGCATATCTTATGGTAGATATGGCGCACATTGCAGGTCTTGTTGCAGGCGGTCAGCATATGTCGCCCGTGCCTTATGCAGACGTTGTGACTACTACAACGCATAAGACACTGAGAGGACCTCGTGGCGGACTTATCCTTACAAATGACGAGGAGCTTGCAAAGAAGATCAACAAGGCTATATTCCCCGGCATACAGGGCGGACCTCTGATGCACGTTATCGCCGCTAAGGCTGTATGCTTCGGCGAGGCACTGAAGCCCGAATTTACAGAGTATGCAAAGCAGATTGTAAAGAACGCATCCGTTCTTGCCGATTCTCTGCTTGAAAAGGGATTCAATCTTGTATCGGGCGGTACAGACAACCACCTTATGCTTGTTGACCTCCAGCCTTTCAATATCACGGGTAAAGAGCTTGAGAAGAAGCTCGACGAGGTGTATATCACAGTTAACAAGAATGCTATACCCAACGATCCTCAGAGTCCTTTCGTAACGAGCGGCGTGCGCATCGGTACACCTGCGGTTACGACAAGAGGATTAAAGGAAGACGATATGAAGCAGATTGCACAGTGCATCTATCTTACTGCGACCGACTTTGACAACAGTGCCGACAAGGTAAGAGAAACAGTAACTGAAATCTGCAGAAAGTACCCTCTGTACGAATAATTGTATATAAGCGAGAACGAGAGATTGATTCCCTCGTTTTCGTGTTGTATAAAATATCGGTTAATTGTTGAATATAGAAAGGAATTTGTAAATGACAGCATCTGCAAGAGATATTATTTTTAATCACTCGGAGAGAGTAGCTCCGCTCGGACTTATTGCTATACCCGGTTCTGAGGAACTTGGCAAGAAGGTCAACGATTACCTTGTAACATGGTCAAGGGAAGCAGGCTACGATTATGATAATTTTCTCATTGAGAACGAATGCCCCAGATTTTCTTCCGGTGACGGTAAGGCTCTTATCAAGAACACTGTAAGAGGTTATGATGTTTATATTATTGCCGATTTCGGCAACTACAGCCTTGAATATCCGCTGTTCGGCAGAATGAACCGTATGTCGCCCGACGATCACTTCCAGAACCTCAAGCGTATCATACAGGCTATCGGCGGTAAGGCTCACCGTATCAACGTTATCACGCCTATACTTTACGGCGGAAGACAGCACAGAAGAAACTACAGAGAATCGCTTGACTGCGCTGTAGCGCTTCAGGAACTTCAGAATATGGGCGTTTCCAATATCATTGCGTTTGACGCTCACGATCCCAGAGTATGCAACGCAGTTCCTCTGATGGGCTTTGATAATATAATCCCCACATATCAGGTGCTGAAGGCTCTGTTCAAGTATGTAAATGACTTCAAGATGGATAAGGATCATTTTATGGTTGTCAGCCCCGATGAAGGTGCGCTCAACAGAAATATGTACTATTCATCTGTACTTGGTGTAGACCTCGGTATGTTCTATAAAAGACGTGATTATTCTCAGGTAGTGAACGGACGTAACCCTATCGTAGCTCACGAATATCTCGGTAACTCGGTAGAGGGCAAGGATGTGTTCATTGCGGACGATATTATTTCATCGGGCGAATCTATGCTTGATATTGCTATCGAGCTTAAGAAGCGTAACGCAAAGAGAATTTTTGCATATGCGACATATCCTATTTTCACAAACGGTCTTGAAGCGTTTGACAAGGCCTATGCCGACGGCAAGATCGACTATGTGTTCGGTACAAACCTTTCCTACAGAACGCCCGAACTGCTCAGCAGGGAATGGTTCTGCGAGGTTGACGTGTCGAAGTATCTGTCATATCTGATTATGGCTCTTAACCACGATATGTCTATCAGCAAGGTAATTGATCCTCACCAGAAGATAAGCGCTTTACTTGAAAAGCACAAGAACGACTGATAAGGTAATATGGTATTTCAGCCTCCGCTCTGTGACGGGCGGAGGCTTATATTTTACAGGAGATGAATTATGCCGTTAGCAGACAGAATACGTCCGTCAACGCTTGATGAGGTTGTGGGACAAAGGCACATCTTAGCGCAGGGAAAACCGCTTTACAATATCATCAGCAGGGGAAAGATACCCAATATGATATTCTACGGGCCGTCGGGAGTGGGCAAAACCACTGTGGCAAATATTATCGCCCAAAAAACAAGTATGAGCCTGTACAGGCTGAACGGTACGCAGGCATCGACATCGGACATAAAGGACGTTGTTGCGAATTTAGGGACATTCGGTGCGGCAGGCGGAATTCTGCTATTCCTTGACGAGATACAATATCTCAATAAAAAGCAGCAGCAGACACTGCTCGAATATATCGAGAGCGGAGAAATAACGCTGATCGCATCTACGACGGAGAATCCGTATTTCTATGTATACAGTGCCGTTCTTTCACGCTGTACCGTGTTTGAATTCAAGCAGGTGACGGCGGAGGATATACTTCCTGCGGTGGAACGTGCTTTCAGGCTTATGGGCGAGGAGATGCACACGCAGTTCATGCTTGAGGAAGGCGTTGTAAGCCATATTGCTTACGGCTGCGGCGGCGATGTGAGAAAGGCGGCGAATACCGTAGAGCTTTGCTGTCTTTCGAGCGAGGGCGATACGGTGACGATGGAAACCGCAAAGCTGCTTACGCAGAAGAGCAGTATGAACTACGACCGTGACGGCGATCATCATTATGATATTCTGTCGGGGCTGCAGAAGTCGATAAGAGGCTCGGACGAAAATGCGGCGCTTCATTATGCGGCACGTTTGCTTGCGGCAGGGGATATTACCTCGCTTTGCAGACGACTTCTTGTTATAGCGAGCGAGGATATAGGGCTTGCGTATCCTATGGCGGTGCCGATAGTAAAGGCTTGCGTTGACAGTGCGTTACAGCTTGGGCTTCCTGAGGCGAGGATACCGCTGGGCGAAGCGGTCGTTCTGCTTGCGACATCGCCGAAGTCCAACAGTGCGTATCTCGGTATAAATGCCGCTATGCAGGATGTCGAGGACGGCAAAACAGGAGATATACCCCGACAGCTTCAGAACAAGCATTATGACGGAGAGGGCAATGCGGTGAAGGGTCAGCATTATCTTTATCCGCACGACTATCCGGATCATTATGTAAAACAGCAGTATCTGCCCGACGCTATAAAGGATAGGGTCTATTATACGTTCGGTGATAACAAATTTGAACAGCAGTCAAAGGTGTATTGGGATAAGATAAAAGGGAAGAAGTAAAAGAATCCGACAGCGTTACTTGCTGTCGGATCTTTTTTTGCATGGCTTATTTGTAAAGCTGACGTATAGCTGATTTATCCCGATATATAAAACGAATATGCCGAACAGCTTTCGCAGAACAGCCACATCCGTAATTCCTGCGACATAGCTTCCGACAACGGCGCAGGGAAGTCCGAGAATAAGATATTTCCCCACAAGCTTTAAGTCTGTCAGCTTGTTTTTAATGTGTATGATAAGGGAGAGTAGTGCAATTGGGAGGAAGAAAAGAAGGTTTATCCCTTGCGCAATATCCTGCGGTATTTCAGTGAATACCGAAAGATACACGAGCAGAATGAAGCCTCCGCCAAGCCCCATTGACGCAGTGGCTCCGGTGAGTATTCCCACTAAAATATTCATAATATCATCCTCACACCGCTTGCAATCATAAGCAGACCGAATATTATCCTTATCAGCCTGTCGGGGATTTTTCCGAGAAGAAAAGAGCCGAGTATCGCACCGATAAGACCGTAGGGTATATATTCCCACGCTGTGCCGAAATCCAGTTTCCCGTTCATTAAATATATAACGGCGGTGACAAGGCTCAGTACGAATATCAGGGCGACCGAGGAAGCGTGGGCGTTTTTCGGCTCTGTGCCGTTTTTCTCAAAGGCAGGCACGGCGACAGTTCCGCCGCCTGAGCCGAACAGACCGTTCAGAAAGCCGCAAATCGAGCCGTAAAGCAGATGGGCGTGCTTTCCTGTGCGGTCGTATTTTCGTTTACGTTTACTGTTCATAGAGATAGCTTTCGCAGAAAAAAGCGGATTATGCAAAATGAAAAGCCGTACTGTTTTTAAGCAGTACGGTTCAGATTGTAGAAAAAGTCTTTTGCTTGATGTACTTCTGTTATATTGTTCAGTTGTGCCTACGATAGTAAACTACTGATAGTTCTTTTTGTCGGACAGCACTTCTCGGGTTCGCTATTCGAATCAATGCACTTGTCAATATTAACGGGGAAAGAACCAAAGAGACTAGGTGCAAATCTGAGCCTTGCTTACGCAAGGCTCGTGCACTCCGCTAAAGCTCTGCTGGACTTGACAGCCCAGTGAAGCAAAGCGAAAC
>UMBP01021661.1_pt1 | contig 10346 bp, 20 predicted proteins | sample 1963991 | NCBI WGS metagenome assembly UMBP01 (sample SAMEA4835944, study PRJEB28245) | human gut metagenome | biome: gut microbiome; material: fecal sample | place: Denmark | collected 2008
ATGGTCATAGTCATAGTTTGTAAATCCTTTTAAAAATGATTATTATAAAGACCAGATAAAATATATTCATAGAAATCAATATTTTTCTTTAAATTTTCGATTTCAGAACTTGGAGTGTTGGGTTTCTTCTGTGAGTTTGTATACTTGATATTAGATTTAGACAGGAGCTTTTCTGTAATTTCAATGGCAGTTTGTTTATTCATAATTATAATTAAAATTTTGTCTTATAAAATTTGTAAATCCGATATATTAAATTACTTTGTAAAAACGTGAGCTGTATTACACATAAGCATTGCACGAGTCATTAGACCAACGCCACCAATTCTAGGAGTAATATCAAAGCAATGATTATATTTCTCAGAACGCAGTTCCTCGGAGCAATCACCATACTGTTTGCCGTCTTTATAGTTGATGCCAACATCAATGATAAGGTCTGGGCAAGAACCAGAGTTCTCATAGCCATTGGTTTGAATATTCCACTTACAATCAAGGTCGTTTTCCGTAATGAGGTTCATACGACCAGCAGCAGTAATAAGAACATCCGCACGAAGAAGCATTTCTTCACGAATATACCTCTCCATAGAACTATTGATGCTAATTACGTTGCAATGACGCTTCATAAGCATATCACACAACGGCGCACCAACAATAGGAGACTGACCGATAATCATTGCGATTTTCCCATCAAGGTCATAATTGATTGAATCAAAAATCTTCATTACACCAAGCGGAGTGCAAGGATAAAATTCAGAATTTTTGTTAAACCCATCAACGTCAGCCCAATCAGGAATCTTAATATTCTTTACATTGATATGTTCAGGAACAGGAAGTTGTAGAATAATTCCAGAGCACACATATTCAAACCCATCAATAATATAAGTATCTTGACAATCGTCAATTTCTTTCTGAATTTGCTTCTCAGTGGTACTCTCTGGAAGCTTAATAAGCTCTGCGTGAATGCCTACTTCCTCAGAATCCTTTAGCTTCCCACGGATATAAGCGTGGGAAGCTGGATTATCACCAACCTGAACAATATAAAGACATGGAATAATTTTTTCGTTCCACGTACAATTGACTTTTGCTTTCGCCATATCTTTGTATTTTTGTGCGATAGACTTACAATTAATAATCATCTGAATTACCTCACTTTCTGTAATTATTATAACATATTTCAATTTCATCCTGTTTTGGGTCAACCATTTTGTAATCCTCACTTATAATTGATGTTAAAATTTGTGCAAGCACCAGTAAGAGCAATAATAAATGCAAGAGCTACTAAAAACTTACTATTCCATTCGTATGCAAGCAACAGAAAAGCACAAGTTGAAATCGCTGCACCCATAAATAAACCTCCAATATTATCAGATATGATATTCATACGGTCTTCCATATCTATCTTTCGACATTTCATTAAGTCTCTTTGTAATATCCTTCAAATCTCTTTTAGTTAAAAAATCACAACTAAAGGCATGTACTATAGTTCCTCTAGGGATTCTCATCATAAATAGTTTTTCATTTCTTTTGCTTTTTTCGTCATCTTCATTTTCAAAAAAGCATCCCGTAAAAATAACATCTTCGCAACCGTAATTGTTGTCGATTTCGATATTTTTAATATTTATTTGCATTTAAAAGGCCTCCCAGCATTTAAAACCCTATTCTTTAGCTATCTATATAAATCTTCTTTTACTCTTTCTTCTGTTGGAATACCATGTTCATCATCAATATAAAACTCTTTAACAGTTTTAGTACCTCACTTCGGAATTTTTTCACCAATTTCTTTGTAAGCCATTTTAGCACTCAATTGTATAAACCTGTTTCGTATCTTCGTTGTATGCACAAATGCCGTTGTTGGTTTTTGTAATAGACCACTCAGGATGTAAACCAGAAATATATTTAACAGGAGAATCACTATACATTAAGTCCAGAAACATATCTTGGATATTAGTTCTGTTATTTAAAATTTTAATCTTCGTTGTCATATTATATACCTCAGAATCCGTAACAATCTTCATGCCAATCATAAAATTTAATTGTATACCCGCTGTCTCGTTCAATATTCTTAATTTCTAATTTTGCAGCAATAGGACTCATGGCAGAAAACTGAATTGTGATAAGTCTCCCAGTTCTTTTGTCATAAAAAAGTGCTTTATAAGTTCCAATAATTTATACCTCATTTCTATAATTATTATATCATATAAAGCAATATTCGTCAAGTATTATTTCGGAATCTTTTCCCCGAGTTCTTTATATGCCGCAATCATCTTCTCTCTAAGTCTAGTTTGTTCTTCTGTATTTGCAAATTTATTTAAACTATCAAGCAAACTTTGTGCAAGTTCTGCCTTTTCTCCATCGCTTGTATGAATAATATGATTTAGTTTGTTAATTAGTTTCTTACTACCAAAGTTAAAATAATCGCTACATTCTTGGATATATTCATAACACATTTCATAACGTGCGTTTGAAGTATCATTGTAGTCCTTATATTTTGTATCAATACCACCTTCATTGCAAAAAGCAATGAAGAAGTCTGTAACAGCTTCGCCAAAAAAGATAGGCTCAGAACCACGACTATGCAAAGAACTAACAAGACGTTCACAACCATACATAAGCTGTTCTGGTGTCCACCAACTATAAACTTCATCTCTTGTCATACTTTATTCCTCTGTGTCCCAAAAATTCCAATGGTCAAGGCTGATTTGTTCATTTTCGTCAGAAATAATATCTACCCAAGCGTTGAGAATTTCTCTGTAAACAGTCATATTTTGGCAGAAGTAGCCATCTTTAAACACTGGACTATCGTCATTACAGAGAATCCGCATAGTAGCAGCACATACAGCGGCAGAGCGAGAAACACCAGCAGAACAGTTGAAGCAGAACCAGTCAACCTTGTTTTTATTGTCCAAAATAAATTTTACAATATTAGTTGCCTGAATATCTGTAATACAAGTACCCTCAATATCAGTAGTACAGTCGTCAAATTTGAGAGGAAGGAAGTTAATTTTATCATAAGACTTATGAAAATCAATATGATAACCGTGCACTTCCGTAATAGAAATAAATGCAATTCTGCGATTATGTGGTTCACGAATAAACTCTTCTGCATCCTGTGCAGACATAACCATGAAGTCCCAAGACCCGTTGATGCCGCCATTAAACATAGTTTTAATCATAGTATTTACCTCCGTTTGTTTATCTCTGTTTTCTATAAGTATTATAACACAAAAAGGATAGGTCGTCAAGACCTATCCTAAAATTTAACAGGGTTATTTTTGTAATTGGTAAATATCTACGATTGAATACTCATCATTCTTGAAAACTTTCTCAATGATTTTGTAAACATCATTCCAATTTGCGCCACCAAGACCACACCCAATACCATAAGGAATTGCAATGGTGAACTTGTCAATAAGTTTACTCTGTTCTCTAAGACTTAAAAATGCCTGAAACAGCGCCTTTAAATCTGTTTGTTGCTTATCTCTGCCATATCCTACTTGACCAAACAGATTTGCTATATAACGTGTATATGGTAACGGCATAGTGTCGTCAGAGTTCATAGTTAATTGACATTGCCAAAGTAAAAGTTCTGGTCTATATGAAAATTCATCACATAATTCTTTATAATAGTCAAAATTATCTGGATATTTTTGTTTCATTTGTTTTGCAATACCAGCGCCCATTGCCCCCAAACAATTTACTTGATGACAGATAATGGCAGAGTCAGAAAGAAAGATGTCTTTAAATTCATGTTTTCTAATCATATCATTCACCAAGTTGCAACAGATTCGTATTTGTACTCAGATAATAACTAGGATTACGCATAATCTTTTCATAATCATCTGCGCCCTGAAAACTATCAATAACTTGTTTCTCTTCTTCTGTCATATCATTATAGTGCTTATTACCGTAACAAGGTGGGAACCAGTTGCGTCTTTTAGATACATAAATATTGAAACGCTTCAATAGCTCTTCATTTTTCCAGACACAGTGCATCGTGCCCTTTTTATAAAATGTAACATAAAAATATTTAGTATCAATCTTTTTGTAGCTACATTCGTCTCTTGCTTTTGTGATTGCAACATTCAGATTAATATCGTCAGTTTGTCCACCATCAAGATAATTCAAAGCTTTTTGCATATCAGATAGTAATTCAACGCAGTTGTAAACATTTAGAGGGTTCTTATCCCATTTCCAATCAGAAAAAGCACCATTACAAGGAAGAATGACTTTTTTGCCAACTTTATGCGCTTTGTTTGTCTTCCATCCATTATATAAATGAATATTGCTTTCCATTTCAGGGATATATGCAAACTTAGCAGACATTTTATCAAACAGGTCAAGTATAGTTTTCTCAATACCATCTTGTAGACCAGCGTTCATATCATTCATTAAGGTCTGAATGTTAAACATAGTAAAATCATACTCAGCGAACTTACTAATCATCGAAGAGTATTTATCCTTCAAGTTCTTTGTTAACATTCCTGTAAACTTTTCGTTGTTTAATAAAGAAGTCCAATACTTATGACGTGTTAGATTGATAAACTTATTCTTAGGAGAACAGGTATAGCCAACAGCCTCATTTCCAACTTTCAAGGAAAGGTTAGAATAATTACCGGCATCCCCAACAACGTTACGATTCAGATAAGGAAGTAGAGCGTTAAATTCATCAATAAGAGCTAAACCAAGTTCCATTTCCTCATTATATTGAGCAATCAAATCTTCTAGGAAATTAGTAGTCGTCAGCTTAGAAGATTCCTCTCCTGTCGATTCCTTGTATTCTTTTGCCTTCTGGAACTTTTCGTAAATCTCACTGTGGTGTTCTGGTTCTGGAATATCAATATAAATCAGAGCAACACGAACATCTGTCTGACGTTCCGCATCACTGAATCCATTATCTATAAACTGAATTTTTGCTCCAAGGTCATTCAGTGTATTCATCAGGAATTTACGCTTGTTAGAGTACAAATTCAACAGGGTTTCAGCATTAAGAATGCAAAGAATTTTTCCACCATTTTCTTGTTGCATCTGAATCGCTTTCATCAAATGTTCATCGCCATTTGCAAAAGGTGGATTCATAAGAATTAAGTCATAATGCTTCTTACTTGCAAATGTCATAAAATCATTATGAACAACTTTTACATGGACATAAGTGGAGCGCTCTTTCACTTCTTCTTTTAGCTGTTTAAGTTCTGCAATTTGTTCGTCAGTTAGACCTTCATAGTCATCTTCTTTCCAGAGATAACGGCGATTCTGACTAATTTCATACATCTTGTTGTTAAATTCCTGAACACGTTGACCACAAAATTCATAATTCAAAATGCCACGAAGGTTAGGGTCAAATTCAATAGCGTCAACATTACAAGAAGCGTTATTATAATCTTTCTTATTAACACCTTTTTCCGCAAGAGATTCTTGGTATTTTTCATTTTTATAACAACCAAATGCTCTTAGTAAATCTCCTTTGCCAGCGGATGGTTCAAGAACTTCATGAATAAGCTGAGTATCAATCATATCAAAAAGCTGATATGCAACAGATTTTGGGGTAGGATAAAAACAATTTTGTGCTTCTGCTGTGGAAATAAGGTTATTCATTTTTCAACATTTCCTTCCCGTATTCTACTCCTTCAAGGCAATTTGAGACCATTACTCCATCAGTATCCCATGTGATATAATGTAAATTATCGTTTGCAATTACTTGAAAGGCAACAAGCCGTTCATCATAATAAATACCAATAATTTTCTGATATTCTGGGTCGATAAACAAAATCCAATAAAGCTCTCCAATTTCATCAGGCGATAAATTGCCCTCTTCGTCAGTAAACCATAGTTCGTCATCAACAACTTGGTCTACCCCTTTAAATTTTGAAATCTTTATATCAACACGATAAGGAGTGATTTCGATTTTATTAATTTCAATTCTATACTTTTTAATTTTATATGGGTCTACAATATTTGTCATCTAGGTGTACCTCCAATAAAGTTTTGACCAATTTTGTATGTTAAATCATAATATTTCTTGTAAACCACATTAACCAACTCGTTATACTTTTTTACTGCTTCCTCATAGGTGTCTGCAAAATAATAACTTGAGGCATATTGACGCAGTTCAATACTCTTATAAATTGGCTGGTCTTTTGGGTAAAAGTTTCTCCAACATCTATCATCTTTAACGATACCAAGGGTAGGTTTACGATTTACAATAGGCTTGGTTCTGCCATAGCGGAAACCAGCACAATATACCTCTTTATCAAGTGGAACAAATTGCCAATTATAGACCATATTACACCTCACACAATATAAAAGCCAGAAACTACTTTGTCGTCTGGTTTTTCCGTAGAAAAAATAAAACGAGTTAGGCCGGGACGGTCGCCATGTTCAGACCATGATAGTTTTTAATAGAACTATCAATTTTCTTTTCAAGCTCATCAAGTTTCATATCACGTTCTTCAAGTTCTTTTGGAGTAATCATGTTAACACCAACCTTTCTATTAGTATTATAACATAAAAAAGAGGCTCTGTCATGGGTCAATAATAGTATTTTTCAGATTCAGTTCTGGGACGTTTAACATACTAATAATTTGCTTATAACCCATTACAAGCGTATGGGGTTGTAATTTTCTTTCTTTAACCATGTCCATGAATGCCCTGTAGATATAGTAGCGAGCGCAAGTCATGAACCTATTTCTTTTCTGGAAATGCTTTGGTAAATCACAAATAACACCAATAACAAACATGAAGAAAAGAGCTATGCCAAATGCCATAAAGTAGCACAATCCTTGAATCATCACTTATCACCATTACCATCGTATCCATTTTGGATAATATCAGTAATTTCTTCGATAACACCACTAATCTTGTTTACAGTGTCAGGGTATTTAATACTATGGTCTACGTCAAGAAAAGTATAACCATATTTATTCGCCCACTTCTCAAACTCTGCAATCATAACGGTAGAAATCTGAATTGAAAAATGCTGAATTAGAATAATAATGATAAGGATAATAATAACACAAATTAAAATACCATAAATCATTAGAATGGACAATCCTCCTGTTTATCTTTCTTCTTGTTTGAAATTTCATCTGGAATGTCTTCCTCGTTCCAAATATTAGTCACAAATACACGCTCTAGCTTTATTTCATAACTCTTTGCATTCATATCATCAACACTGATAAAATCATCATAAGAAGTTACAATACCACGAACAAGAGCTTTATTTGAATTATTAGAATAACAGCAATCCCAGATTTTATCTTCTGTAACAAAATGAAGACCATGAGAAGATGCGAACCAATCATTTGTCTTTACTTCGCCATAATCTTTCCACTTAAAGTTGCTATTAAAGAAGCTGCAACGATTCTTGGTATTAATCCATTTATAAACAGTTATTGGAAGTTTGACAATTTCTTCAATAGGTTTCTTTCTCGCAAAAAGACATTTATCAACGTCTTCTTTATCTAGGAGTTTAAAATCTAGTGTGTAATATTTGTCATCATATTCAAAATAATCAAACGGAATACCAACTTCCCTAGAGATTTCTGATTCATTCATTTCAGAAAAATCAAGCTCAGTTGTACATTCGCAACTCTTATCTGCGTCATCAATTTCGGAAAGCTTACTTACGACATAATTTAAATCAAAAGGCTTACCCTCGTTCTTTAGTTTCTCTGCGAACTTGTTGTAATTCTCTCCGTACATCCCACCAAGAAGACTCTGGAACTTATCGTAACTATCTACATTTTGCTGACTAATAGTAAACCCAAGTTTAAACATCTCAGGAACAGGGATATCAAAACCCTTATTCATATACTTTTAACACGAATAAGAGACATGATAGGAGAATCAGTATTGGTAAAGATAGAGGTAATAGCACCACCAGACAAATAACATTCATAGCCTGAGAATATATCATAAAGGTCGCCAAGCTCACGCTTTAACTTACGTCTCTGCCAATCGTACATCACAAATTCCTCCCAGTTAAGGTATTTTTTATCCGCAACAATCATTATAAATTCTCCTTTATTTATTATTTGGTTCGTTTCTACAAGTATTATAGCACAAAAAGAGCTAGAATGTCAATACCCTAGCTCAAATTTTCTTGTTAAATTTTACTCAACATTCAGACCCATGGTTCATAATACTGGCTATTACTGGCTTTCCACATCACTTCAACGAATGCTTCTGCCTGTTCGATAGAATTAAAATCAAAATCTAACCAAACAGGTTTATCTAGTTTACCCGGTTCTTCGTTGTCGTTATTAAAAGTCACACTGGCTTTGACGCTGATTCCGTGGTCGTGATAATACTTCATATAGTCATAAAACTGAAAGTCAATAAAGTATTTCTTGCCAAAATCATCGTCAAAACGCTTTTGATATGAATAATCAAATGTATCTATACGACTATTAGGAATCCACTTTTTATAGCCATGTTCCGTTAATTTCCTTTCAAAATTAGAACAAGAGTCTCGACTGTAAAATACCAATTTCATTCACCGCTTTTCGTCGTCAGTATACATATGATACTGAATACAAAACTCTTTAATCATTATTCTAACCTCACTATTACTCTATACCTATTCCAAAATTCATCCCTTATCCTAACACGGCTTATGACATCGTAATCAATACTATGTACATGAGCATCTGGTGAATATTCGCACGGAAACAGTTTCTTCCCTTTTTATCATAAACATCTAGTGAAAAGATTCTATGATTTTTACGACACATTTTTGGCGTATCGCCAAGAGAAAGAGCTTTTAGAGTAAAATTGAAACTTTTGCAACATTTACAACCAACGCAGTTAGATATTATATTATAATTTTCTTTTGCAAAAGTGTCCCATGCTTTTATTTCATCACCGTTTGGAACTCTAATTATAGTATGATATAAAACCGCTCTTTCTACGTCCGTCATAATATCCCTCATCAATGAATCTTTTCATTCCATTCGCCCATAGCAATTAGTTCTTTTATGCGCTCTTTATTTGGATATTTACCACAACCACCACGAGCTTCTGGACAATACAGTAGACGGTCACACTGAGGAACTAAATATTCAGATAGTCCGGGCATAACTTCAAGAACTGCATCGCGCATCTTAATAGCAAGCTGACGGTGAACATCTTCTGTACGAGTACACAGACGCATATTCATATAATGAATTAGTGCTTCAATAGTAAACCCAATACACACAGCGCTATAAGTTGCCATAGGAAGAACATAACGAGCCTGTTCATTCGCGCGTTCATTAGATTTGCCAGAATTAATAATATAATTCTGAATTTCATCGTAAAGAGCAACGGTATCTTCCATGTGCTTCTTGTATTTATTTAGAAGCTCTTCATTGTTCCTGATTTCAACAGGAATTTCATAACTAAAAGAATCTTTATTAACGTATCTGAATGATTGTACGTTTTTAAATACTCCTACTTCATGACGAACCATCTGGTCAATTACATAACGTGGACAATCAGTAATCTTAAAAATAAAATAAGTTCCACGACTCCCAGAAAAATGTCCAGACTTCATGCAATGCTTCCCGATTGCATTTGGACTTTTAATTGTGCTATCGTAACACACAGAAGCAACTTGACTCCATGTCGTAAACAAAAGCTTTACTTCATTTTTATTAATTAATTCTACGTTCATTAACCATTCTCCTTTTTTAATGAGAAATCATTACAAGATTCGTGGCATACTCCTATTCCTAGGAGTATACATCATCGGAACCGCTAGTTGCCTAGTCTTACTATTCCTCCGTAACAGACAATGTCCTGCCTGTATGAATATTGTATCATACTTGACTTAACTTTGCAAGTCCTAGATTTCTGATATTGATGGCAGCATTTACATCTCTATCAAGATACTCTCCACAACTAGGGCAGACCCAGCTTCTATCGTTTAGTGTTAAATCATCGTTAATAAATCCACTGCTATTATATAGTTTGTATTTATAAGATTTAATTACCTTAATAGAAAATCACCTCCTTTTATATAAGCATTACGGCATAAAACTAATAAGCATAAACACAAGATTTATTCATCATCCTCGTCATCGTAATCATGTTCCAGTTCATAACTATCAATTTGACTTTGAATTTCGTCTTGCATTTCAGATTGTAAAGCACGAACATAGTCGTCACCTAGAACCGCTCTTGCTTCATTAAGCAATTCATCTAGTGTATAATAGTAATGTGGAAATCCGTCTTTATCGTAAAAATATCCGACCATTTAATCACCTTCTTTAAATATATTATATCATAAACGAATAAAATATCAAGAGTTATCTGCAATATTTTTTAGAATATAAGCGATTACATCAACCGTCCATCCATTACCAACGGCGGTA
>UMBP01019308.1_pt1 | contig 10182 bp, 7 predicted proteins | sample 1963991 | NCBI WGS metagenome assembly UMBP01 (sample SAMEA4835944, study PRJEB28245) | human gut metagenome | biome: gut microbiome; material: fecal sample | place: Denmark | collected 2008
AGTTATATTTGTAATAGTGTTGCGGAATTAAGGTTGATATAGCCTTTTAGTATGTTTGAGCTATTTTCATTATGTAATATGCCAGCAATACCTTCGTTTTCTAAAGCTCCTAAAATAAGCCTTGCTTGAAACGAGCTGTCGCAAGTGATAAGCCTGACTGTTTTCATCTGGTTCTGATATTATAATTCTTTTGAAGACTTTCTAAACAACCTCCGTAAAATAGTTCCAGGTATGGTATATCTGAAAGTATTCAGCTCGTCTGTTCGTTCGTCTACTTTTTCCAATAATCCTTCAGCATCTTTCTCTGAAATGACACCATTTGATTCCATTTGCTTGATTGTTCTGCGCTCGTTACTTAATAACATGCGAATCGACTTTAACGTTAAAGCATGTTTGTAAGCTCTGGGGAAGTTTATAGCTAAACTGTCTATAAGTTCACTCATAGCTTTTATGTTCAGGTTTATTTCTTCTTTTAGCGTGTTTACAATCGATTGCTCATTGAGTAAGTCTGAGTTCTTTAATTCATCCAAGAATTTCAAATCTTCTTTCTGTAGAATGATAAATCCTCTTCCCAAGTCGTAAATTAGTGCGATGCGTTTACGGAAATAGAAGCTCATCAGGTTGTGTAGGTAGGGCTCTTTTCTTAAACTGTTCAGTAAAGCAGTCCGGTTGCAGAAACGAAATATTGAAAGGCGATTGTCTAATGGATATGTTCCGTCATGATCGTATAGTTCGTCTAATGAGTTCATTAATCTGCGGAAAGTACTTTGCGATATAATGCCTTCATCATAGAGTTGATGGCAGAGAGCCTTTTCTCTATCTAGTACACGTAAGCGAACTTCTGTAAGCATGGCATGAGTTCCTGCTGTATGAGTAACTTCCTGCGGCTTTGGAAAAATATAGTGTCTGACTTTTTCCCAATTGGTACCCTCCAAAGCATCACGCTTTTCTAAACGTTCCAGATATTTTTCTGAATTTTCACGAATGGTTTGCTGGATTTTATTTTCTAATATAATGCGTGCCGAGGGTATATTGATTAATCCTAATTTATTCAGCAACCATCGTGTCGTAGTAGCATTTACGCAAAGTGTTAATGTGACTATTCCGGCTGTGAAAAATAATACTTGGCTGCGTACCTCTTCAGGTATAGCAGGGGTATAAGATACCATTAAAGCCAGTGTCATACCTAATGCTCCACGTAATCCTCCCCATGTCAATATAACGGACTCACGTTTACTTAATCCATATCCCATTCTTTTCATAAGTGGATATAGTAACATTATCATGGCGAAGCGGAATAAGTTGAGGCAAATGTAAATCAGTATTAGAATTCCTAGTGCTCCCCATGTAAAATTGACTTTCTGGGCAATTACAATTCCTACCAAAATAAAAATCAGTGTGTTTGCGATATAGGTAAGGAGCTCCCAGAAATGTTCCATGAAATTATTAACTTGGGGTTTTAATCTTGGCTTACCTACGTAAGTGACAGTTAATCCAAAAACCAGCAGGGCTATGACTCCTGAAACTCCCAAATAATATTGAGAAACAATAAAGGTGAGATAAGCTGAGAGGATCACAGCACTGTTTTGGATCATTTCTTCTGAGTTTATTCGGGTAATAAACCAAATAACAAGGCGTGCCAGTAGGAACCCCAATAGTGTACTAATACTTACTACTTGTATAAATTCCATTACTGGTGAGGAGGAACTTCCTCCCGTTGCTGCATAAGTTCCGAAAAACAGCATGAAACATACGATACCTGTGCCATCATTTAGAAGTGATTCTGCGTCAACAAGTGTAGAGAATCGTTTACTGGTCTTTAATTCATGAAGTAAAGCAACGACTGCAACCGGGTCGGTAGCACTAATTAAAGCTCCGAACATAAGCGCAAGTCCCCATGTCCACGATTCAAATCCAGGAACAATATGGGCGATTCCTATTAATAATGTACCGGTAAGAAGCATACAAATGATCAGCCCCGGGACGGCAAGTAGAGTTGCATTTGCTAATGTCTTTTTGAATATATGCAGGTTGAGTTCATAAGCTGCATCAAAGATTAAAATGGGGAGAAATAAGTAGAGTATTAAATCAGGGTTGATATTGGCTACAGAGTTTACACCTTCTGACAGATCACTCCAAAAATTAAAAATTCCATAACGATTTAATAAACCTACTAACAGTCCGACGGCAAATAGTCCTACTGTATATGGAATACGTGTGTGCCGTAATAATGACTTTAGTAAAGCTCCGATAACAAGTCCACCAATAGTTAATAACAGTGGTGCCAAAAATGAAGTGTCTTCCATAAATATTAGTTGTTAGGGTATTCCTTTTTAAGCAAAGGTAACCATTTAAATATTCTTCTCCTATGTTTTATCTATATAATTTGAGGCTATTTGTCGTGCAACAGCTCTACTAGGCTTACCTGTATCAGTTAACGGGAGTGTATCTATTCGTATGATTTGCTTTGGACGCCGATAAGGAGGAAGTTTTTTTATGGATTCGTTTATTTGTTCGTGGTTTATATGAACCGCTTCTATTAATAAAACTATCCGCTCTCCAAATTTAGGATCAGGTACGGAGGTTATCATAAATGGACAATCGAGTAAGGGCTTGAGTTCTTTTTCTACTTGCTCGATTTGTACTTTAACTCCTCCTGTATTGATTGTGTTATCTTTTCTTCCTAAAATACGAAATAGTCCGTGTTGATTAAATTCTGCAATATCATTGGTTCTCAAAAGTTCTGAACATACTGAAGGTGCATGAATTATCAATGTATTTTCTTCTGATAAGCTGAGGCTGACATTATCAAATGGAGTGTACCAATCTGAGTGGTCACTTCCATTCAGTCGGCGTAGGGCAATGTGTGAAAGTGTTTCTGTCATTCCGTATGTGCTCCATACTGCGTGAGGAAACTCTTGCAGAGCTTTTCCAAGTGCATCATCTATAGCTCCTCCACCAATAATAAGATGTTGTATCTGCATGAGTAACTTTCGTTCAGACGGAACTTGTAGCGAATTGAATACTTGCATGGGAATCATGGCAGAAAATACCGGAGGAGTTTCTATGTTTTGCATCGGATGACCGCATGGAGGAATGGGAATGAGATTTAATCCCGCTACGAGTGAACGTACCACAACCATTTTCCCTGCTATGTATTGTAAAGGCATGCAGAGCATAGCACTATCGCCTTGATGTAGTTTGAGGAAAGAAATTGTTAGTATGGCACTATTCATCATTTTTCTTTTCTCTACCCAAAGCTCTTTAGGCTGTCCTGTTGAGCCAGATGTATGAACTTTTAGCGTGTTGCTGTCGTCAAACCATTCTGCCAGAAAATCAGCAAGGGAAGAATAGAAACTATCCTTTCCATATAGGTCATAGAATTTTTTCTGTAGAAGGCTTTTTCCGTCAGAAGCAGAAATCTTTGCTTCCGAAGCGGTATAACGTTCACCATTAATGGTAATAGTTTGTTGAGCTCTTTGAGTGATAAATGTTGTCATGGGCAATGTCATAATAGGAATTTGTTGAAGTCTGGTTCTTTTTCTTCTGGATGAAACCATAACCAATCTCCTTGTATATGAAGCGGATAATCGATATTATCAGTGAAAAGCATACCAGTTCCTAATCCTTGAGGTATATCCGGACTTAATGTTGCACACCATTGTGCGATGGCATTTAGTCCGATGTTAGATTCAAGTGCTGAAGTAACCCATGAACCAATTCCCCGTTCCTTGGCTAGTTTTATCCATTCAGTAGCCCCTTGTATTCCTCCATGAAGAGAGGGTTTTAATATGATATATTGTGGTCGGATTGTTTCGAGTAATTCTATTTTGCGTGCAATAGTGTTTATGCCTATAAGTTCTTCATCCAGAGCTATTGGAAAAGGAGATTGTTGGCATAGTGTTGCCATTTCTTTCCATTGACCTGCACGAATAGGTTGTTCGATGGAGTGTATGTGGAATGCATGTAAGCTTTCCAATTTGAAAGGGGCATCAGCGGGAGAGAACGCCCCATTGGCATCCACACGTAGTTCTATCTGCTCGGGAGAGAAATGCTGTCTTATATGCTCCAGTAGTTCAAGTTCTTTATTGAAATCGATTGCGCCGATTTTGACTTTAATACATCTGAAGCCCAATTTCATTTTTTCTTCTATGCGGGAATACATTTCATCGAAATTTCCCATCCATATGAGTCCATTGATGGGTATTTCTTTTTCTCCCTTTGAGAAAGGAGTGTCCCAAAACTGTAAATTGCCAGCTTTCAGGTGAGCAAATGCGGTCTCTAATCCAAACAGCATAGATGGATAAGGGCGAAGGGCTTCGTAATCAAGATAGCCATTTAACTCTGTCTGATGGCAGTGATAAGCCAGAATTTCACTATAGTCTGGTAAGTCGTCACAACTTAATGCTGGAAGTGGTGCACATTCTCCTACGCCATATTTTCCTGTTTGGGTGTCAGTGAGCAGTACATACCATACTTTACGTGTATGATAAACTCCTCTAGATGTTCCGGCAGGCTGCTTGAAGTGTAATGTTTTGGGGATGATTTTTATTGTATACATAGGCGTTTGATCTTGATCTGATTTAAAAAGGTACTTAGAAAGAAAAAACTTTCTGACGATATGTGCAGAAAGTTTTTTCGATATTGTTTATGGCATTTTAGGGAATTTGCTCCAGTCTGGTTTGCGTTTTTCCAAAAATGCTCGTCCTCCTTCTTGTGCCTCTTCTGTCATATAATAAAGCATAGTGGCATCTCCGGCAAGTTCTTGTATGCCGGCTTGTCCATCTAATTCTGCATTCAGTCCGGCCTTAATCATACGTAGGGCAAGAGGGCTATGTTGCATCATGGTTTCCGCCCATTCTACTACTTCATCCTCCAATGAATCGAATGGAACTACCTTGTTTACTAATCCCATTTCAAGAGCTTCTTGTGCTGAATACTGACGGCAGAGGAACCAGATTTCTCTGGCTTTCTTTTGACCGACGATACGTGCCAGATAAGAAGAGCCGAACCCTGCATCAAAACTACCTACTCTTGGTCCTGTCTGTCCGAATATAGCATTTTCGGAAGCTATTGTCAAATCGCAGACTACGTGCAGGACATGTCCTCCTCCAATGGCGTAACCATTTACCATAGCAATTACCGGCTTAGGTATGGAACGAATTTGTTTTTGCACATCTAGCACATTCAGTCGAGGAACTCCATCTGTACCGATATATCCTCCATGACCTTTCACATGCATATCTCCGCCAGAACAGAATGCTTTATCTCCAGCTCCAGTCAGAACAATGACGTTTATATCTTGACACTCACGGCAATAATATAGCGCATCACTTATTTCGGATGTAGTTGTCGGAGTAAATGCATTGCGGTAACGTGGACGGTTAATTGTAATTTTGGCAATTCCGTTATAAAATTCAAAAAGAATATCTTGATACTCTTTTATCGTTTTCCATTCTCTCTTTTGTGACATAGTGGATTTATTTTTGTTTTAGGTTATGGTAATATTCTTTGAGTAATTCGATATCTAATGCTTTGTCTGTAAATACTTCCAGAAGAATCGGATGGGTAGTTACATCAGGTTGGGTAAAGGCATTTATGGCAGTATGTAGTTCATTTCCATTATGTGCTGAAAGATATTCGAATCCTCTGTCTTCTGCCCATGCACGTGCAGATGTTGTATGGGTAGCGGTGACAAAGCGTCGTGCATTTTCATGTAATTCCAAGCCTGGAAGTGCATGAAAAATTTCTCCTCCTGCATTGTTTAGAAGCAGAATACGTATGTTTGTGCCATAATTAGAATTCCAAAGGGCATTCATATCATAGAAGAAGCTTAAATCGCCTATGAAGATAAAGTTCAGTTTATCAGAAGCTGTTGCATATCCTAGTGCGGTAGACAGTGATCCTTCTATACCATTAGTACCTCTGTTGGACAAAATTTCCACTTCTTCAGGCAAATCGAACAGTTGTGCATAGCGTACTACGGAGCTATTGGCCAGATGTAAAGAACATGGAACAGGAAGATGTTGGATGACTTCACCAATGGCACTCATTTCCGAATATGCAAAACTAGCCTGTGGGATAGCTTTTGACCGTGTTTCCCAAATCTTTGGGTACTCTGGTGTACGGCTATCTAACATTGGGGCTATCTTCTCCAAAAATTCGAAAGGATCCATTTCTATGATAGTGCTCAGTGAACCAAACAAATCGACGACTTCTCCATCAACAGATACATGCCAATGCTCCATCGGGGGATGCTTACGCAGAAATTTTTTTAAGCGTTTTGAGATAATATGTCCTCCGTATGTGATGAGTAATTCAGGACGCATTTTTTCTTGTTCTTCATTGTTCATCGAGCAAAGTAGAGGCTCTATATTTCGTATAGGCATTCCGGGGATGGTACGATTACTTATATTTTCGGTGAACCATGCGAAATGCTTGTACAGCATTTTGGTATATTTTTTGTCGAACAGATAAATCAGATTCATTTGTCCGACCACGATCATGCGTCGCTGGTATTTGTTTAATCGTTCAATGAGCGGTTGGTAATCTTTATCATAAATATTTAGTCCCTGGTAACGTGTAATTACTCGTGCACTAGGTAACTCTTTTTCAGGAAGTAAAAAGAACGGCTCACTGATCGGAACGTTGATATGTACTGGCCCCTTACCGTGATGGTTGAGCTCCAGCAGGGCTTCATTGATAAGTCGGTTGCAGAACCATTCACTTTCTTCGTTTGTTACTTCGGGTAAATTTACCGATTTTTTTACTAATGTACCGAATACTCCCGGTTGTGGTAATGTCTGCCCATCCATTTGTCCAATCCAAGCCGCTGGGCGATCAGCTGAAATTATTACTAATGGAACTTGCTGGTAAAAGGCTTCTGCTACAGCTGGGTGTAAATTTAATAATGCTGTACCTGATGTACAACACACAGCAACAGGAGTTCCCCCATGCAAGGCGAGTCCAAGTGCAAAGAAACCAGCACTTCGTTCGTCTGTCATCGGATAACATGTAGAGTCTGGTATATTGGCAAACGTTTGAACTATTGGAATGTTTCTACTTCCTGGACACAAAACGATGCGCTTTATTCCAAATGATCGAAGCAAAGAGGCTAGTTGTAATATGCTTTTTTTATCAGTATACATAGCTTTATTTTTATAAAATATTCCTCATGGTATTCATTTTCTGCTGTGTTTCTTCCCATTCTGTTTCAACGGTAGAGGAGGGAAGTATTCCGCCTCCGGCATAGAATGTTGCAGTTTTATCAGTAATATTCATACAGCGTAGATTGACATAAAGTGTTGTTTCACCTTGAGGATCTAGCCATCCGATAATTCCTGTATAATAAGCCCGGTTATATCCTTCGTTATTCAAAATGAAGTAGTATGCTTCTTCTTTGGGAAGGCCGCATACTGCTGGAGTGGGATGAAGCTCCTGTAAAATGTCACCTAAATGAGCTGTATCTTTTAGTTCAAAATGAAAATCAGTTTTTAAATGGACTAATTGTCCGGCTCGTGCCGTATAAGGACCTTTTTCCTTTAATTTGTTTCCGAAACGTTTTACAGTTTGCCGGATGTATTCACTGACAAATGCCTGTTCGTTCTGATTCTTTTCACTCCATTCCGTAGGCATTATTTCACCTTGCATAGGCATAGTGCCTGCAAGAGCTACTGTATGCCATTCTGTATCTTGTCCGCTTAAAATAATTTCAGGAGTACTTCCTATCCAGGTTCCAGTCTGTGGAGTGTGACATAAAGAAATCATCATACGTGGATAGTTATTACATGCACGTATAAATGCCGTAAGAGGAGAAAAATCTCCTTCTAATGCTTGAGTATAATTGCGTGACAGGACTAACTTTTTGAAAGTATTATCTTCTAGTGATGAAATGAAACGGGAGAAAACCTGTTCATATTTTTCTTTTGCTTCCTGAGTATTAGTGCTTCTTTTTTCTTTTGAATTGAAGGATGAGGAAAATTCAAATGATATTGATGAGGCAAATGCTTCGAGAGTCTGACTGATATTTTCCCATTCGTGTGCAACTTTATCCGGGCGTATAAGGACTGCCGGATATTCTTCTGTTTGATGAAAAGGAGTCATGACAAATCCTCTTTTACCGTTTAAAGCTGCCGGGCTGTTTAGTACTTCTACATCTTCTTCTTCCTGTAAAACCAATATTGGCTCATCTGTCCAAGGCAGACGATATAGAGCAAAACTGAAAGGACTACGTGTAAGATTATCTATCAGCTTGTGAATTGTTGTTCCGGGAAGATTCATAATCGTTTTTTTACTATTAAATTAACAATGCGTGCAGTAGAAACTAATTTACCTTCAGGAGTGGTTATATCGACATTCCATACGTGTGAAGTACGTCCTCTGTGTACAAGTTTTCCCACAGCTTCGACGTAAGTACCTATTGGAACCATGTGTACATGGTTAGCACTTATCTGTATGCCGCAAGGCATTTGTCCAGGTTCACATAAAGGGATTGAACCGTATCCTGCAACAGTTTCTGCTAATGCAAGAGAGGCTCCTCCATTTAAAATGTCTACAGGCTCACATGGGCGTGAAGTGCGTTCGTCGACAGGCATTGTTGCTTTTACATAACCTTCTTCAACGGAGATAAGTTGAATTCCGAGATTTTTTGCTAATGACTCCGGAAGTTCATAACATTTCTTTTCGCTCGTTTGCATAAGTCTTATATTCGTAAACTTTTGCAAAGTTACAATTTTCCATTCAAAAGCTGGAATAAGGTGTGAGAAATTACCATATGTTAATCTTTCTGTCATGCCATTGTCGTACTTTTGCACCCGGATTCAAATATAAAATAATATATGAGAGATAGCATTGATTTTAAAACGATGAATATACCGAAGCTTTTTCGGAAACTTCTTATTCCTACTGTATTAGGAATGATATTTAATGCGATATTTATTATAACAGATGGTATATTTGTAGGTAAAGGTATCGGAAGTGATGCGCTGGCTGCTGTTAATATTACGGCTCCCTTGTTTCTGATTAATACAGGAGTTGCTTTAATGTTTGGAATAGGTGCTTCAGTTGTTGCTTCTGTCCATTTATCACAAGGAAAAGCAAAGGTTGCACGTATTAATGTGACTCAGGCGATTATTGTATCATCTGTTTTATTATTGATTTATGCAATAGGAATCGTTTCGAATGTAGAGCGAGTTGCTGTCTGGTTGGGAAGTTCTGAACGTTTATTGCCTTTGGCTGTGGAGTATATGTACTGGTTTGTTCCTTTTTTGGTCTTTAGTGCTTTACTCTGTTCTGGTATGTTTTTTGTCCGTTTGGATGGGGCACCTAATTATGCAATGGTGTGTAATATCATTCCTGCTATAATAAATATTGTGCTGGATTATGTGTTTATCTTTATTCTTAAATGGGGAATGTTTGGTGCCGCTCTTGCTACTAGTTTGGGCTATATAGTTGGTGCTGTTATAATCTTGGCTTATTTGTTTCATCCTGAAAGGATACTGCATGTATGCCGAGTAAAATTGAGTAAAAAGAGTTTGTATCTTACCATAAGAAATGTAGGATATATGTGTCGCTTGGGATTTTCTTCTTTTTTATGTGAAACAGCTATTGCAACTATGATGTTTGTTGGAAATTATGTTTTTATCCGTTATTTAGGAGAAGATGGTGTAGCTGCATATAGTATTGCGTGTTATTTTTTCCCTATTGTTTTTATGGTATATAATGCCATTGCCCAGTCTGCACAACCTATATTGAGCTATAATTATGGAGCAAAATGTACAGCTCGTGTTCGTGAAACGTTTCGTTTGGCACTGACTACTGCGATATTGTGCGGAGCTGGTGTTTTTTTGCTTACATGGATATTTTCTCATCAGATTGTTGGCATGTTTCTTGATAGTTCTTATCCGGCATATAATATAGCAGTGAAAGGTTTGCCCTTATTTGCTTCGGGATTTGTATTCTTTGGAATAAATATTGTTTCTATTGGGTATTTTCAGAGCCTGGAACGTGATTGTCTGGCGATGATCATAACATTGTTACGTGGTTTTGTTTTAATCCTTTTGTGTTTCTGGATTCTGCCGATTATTTGGGGATCCTGGGGAATTTGGCTGGCTGTTCCGATGTCGGAGTTATTGACTTTCTTATTTGTTTTGGTTATTTATTGGTTGGAGAATCGGAGAAATT
>UMBP01012237.1_pt1 | contig 9791 bp, 10 predicted proteins | sample 1963991 | NCBI WGS metagenome assembly UMBP01 (sample SAMEA4835944, study PRJEB28245) | human gut metagenome | biome: gut microbiome; material: fecal sample | place: Denmark | collected 2008
ATACAAAATCCCCCTCGGCCCTGCATTGGGCTGAGGGGAATTTCTTCCCATTTTGTATGCAGATACATGGATGACTGTCGGATTGCGATTGAACGTTCGCGACGGACATGCTCTTATTCCGCGTTTTCACTGCCGTCGTACAGCGGAAAAGCGACAGTTACGCAAGTCCCTTTTCCGGGAACACTTTCAAGAGTCAACTCCGCATTATGGTAGGCTGCCGCATGTTTCACAATGGACAGGCCGAGTCCCGTCCCACCGGAATCTTTCGAGCGGCTTTTATCAACCCGATAAAAACGTTCAAACACCCGTGACTGCTGCTCCTTGGGAATCCCTATGCCGGTGTCGCGAACCGTAAGCAGAGCCTTGCCTTTTCTTGCATCAACGCCGATATCCACAGCACCTCCCGGAATATTATACTTCACGGCATTTTCACAGAGATTATAGGCAATTTCATATATAAGCCTGTCAACTCCGAAAACGACCGCGCTTTTGCCGTGTACCTTTACGGAAACATTCTTTGCCTCAGCATTGCCGCGGAGAAGCTCCGCCGTTTCCGTTGCCACGTTCAAAAGGTCAACCTCTGTCTTCGGGATTTCCACACCTTCATCAAGGCGTGATAATCTGATTATGTCTTCTATCAGCGCAACAAGCCGTGCAGACTCGGTGCGTATGTTCTTAATGAAATGCGGCATATCCTCCGGTTTGACAAGTCCGTTCTCAATAAGCTCCGCGCTGCCCATTATGGATTGAAGCGGCGTCTTCAGCTCATGAGAAACATTCGCCGTGAACTCGCGGCGCATTTTTTCCGTTTCTGCCTGCTCGGTAACATCAAACGCAAGCAGGAGAATTCCCGCAAGATTTTCGCCGGACTCGACTCTGCTTATGTCGACCTTGTATTCGCGTCCGTGTTTCTGAAGGTTAAACGTTTCATTGCTGCCTGCAAATGCACTCATTATCCGCCTGTTGAACTCCGGATTGCGGTCAACGGTCAGAAAATCGCTGCCGATACAAGAATTATCGACCTCAAAAAGCTGTCTCGCAGCAGAATTGATTCCAAGCACACAGCCGTTAACATCCAGCATTACAAGTGCCTCGTTCATGCTTTCGGTAATCTGCTGCAACTCATCATTCTTTCGCTGAAGTTCCCGAATCTGACGCTCGATTTTTTTATGTTGAACATCAATCCGTGTCAGCAGGGGCGATATTTCGGGATACGTTTCGTTGTTCTCAAGCGGAGTATCAAGATTAAGCTCATTCAGCGGAGTAACAATACGTTTCGCCATTCTGTGTGCCAGCACGGCGGACAGAATAACCGCAATCACCGCAACAAAAATCATCGGTTGTATCATGCCGAGTACAAGCGCAGGAACGGAAGCGCTTTCCGTTGAAATACGCAGGAATGAACCGTCTTTGAGCATTTTCGCGCAATAAATAGTTTTTTGCGTAAGCGTCGAAGAATATCGACGGCTCATACCGTACCCGCCGTTCATTGCATCACGTATTTCCCGGCGATCAATATGATTCTCCATGGTCTGTGCATCAGACTTGGTATCATAAATAACTTCTCCCGTGCTTGATATCAGCGTGAGTCGAATGTTGCCGCCATCCGGCCTTATGCTGCCGTCCGCAACGGTTACGGCTCCGGTGTGGAGCCTTTTTATATATTCTCCGCCCTGTTCTTCAACTGCCGCTGCGGCAATATCAAGTTCTTCACGCAGTTGTTTTTCAATTACCTGCGTGAAATATCCGTACAGCACGCCTATTATGATAACAAAGCTTGCCAACAGAACAAGTGCTGCCGTTGTGATTATTGAACGAAAAATTTTATTTGACATAATTTAGTCCTCCCACTGATTTTATGCGTAAATGCTCAGGTTCATTTCGCATTCTCTGCGTTCGACATTCTGTAGCCCACATTACGAACCGTTTCAATCAGTTTACCGTATGCACCGAGTTTTTGACGAAGTGTCCGAATGTGCATGTCCAGCGTGCGGGTTTCTCCGCAATAATCCATTCCCCAAATCTCGCTGAAAAGCTGTTCGCGGGAAAACGCAATGCCCGGTTTGCTCATAAAAAGTCTCAGCAGTTCATACTCTTTATAGGTCAGCGCAATCCGCTCCCCGTCCACAGCAACCGTATGTTCATCCTCATTAAGCGTGACGCCGGCAGCGCAAAGTACATGACTGCCCGGAGTTTTGCAGCGACGAAGCACGGCCTTGATGCGTGAAACCATTTCCAGCATTCCGAAAGGCTTAACGAGGTAGTCGTCCGCACCCATATCCAGGGTCTTTATCTTGTCATATTCCATGCTTTTTGCAGTCGCCATGATTACCGGAATTTCGCTCAGTTCCGATGAATTCTTCAGCCTGTGCAAAATTTGAACTCCGTCATCCCCCGGCAGCATAATGTCAAGAACAATCAGTTCCGGTTTTTGCTTGTGGATTGCATCAAAAAGCTCCTTGCCGTCACGAAACCCCTGCGCCGCAAACCCGGTTGAACACAGTGTGTAAACCTCAAGATCGCGAATGCTTGCATCATCTTCAACACAATAAATCATGGTCATTCTTCCTTTCAAATCTCCGGCTTGCCTTTTGTTTAGGCGCGGAACACCCCTCAATTATTAATCAACCGGCGAGAGATTCCGCTGCGTGGCTTTCAAATTCGTGCAGCGCCGCCAAAGTCAATCATTCGTTTTGAACATGCACCCCTGTCACGGAGAACATGACCCATTCTGCTATGTTTGTGGCATGGTCGCCGATACGCTCAAAATACTTTGCGATCATCAGCAGATCAAGTGCAAACTCGCCGTCACTCGGATCGGAAGAAATGCGTTCAATCAAATCCTGCTTGACACGATTAAAATAATCGTCAACAATATCATCCTGAGCAATAACTTCTTTTGCAAGTTCGACATCGCGTTTCACAAATGCTTCAATGCTGTTTGTGACCATTTTTGTTGCCGCCTTTGCCATTTTGTCGATATTTCCGCACTCCGCTCCGCTTCTGCCGTTCAAAAAGGCGATTATTTCCGCTATATCCTCGGCCTGATCACCGATGCGCTCCATATCGGTTATCATCTTGAGCGCTGCGGAAATCTGACGAAGATCCCCTGCAACAGGCTGTTGACGCAGCAGCAATTTGAGACAGAGTGTCTCTATATCGCGCTCCATTTTGTCAATTTCGTTATCGATCGGTGCAACCCCGCCCGCGATTTTTGCGCTGCCCTCGGCAAGTGCCTTTGCGGAAAGATTGATCGCTTCCTCACACAATGCTCCCATTTCAATAAGCTCATTATTGAGCTGCCTCAGCTGGCTGTCAAAACTGCTTCTCATCATCCGAACCTCCCGGTAATATAATCTTCGGTACGTTTATCCTGCGGCTTGGAAAAAATTTTTTCCGTATCATCGTATTCGACTAACTCTCCCAAAAGGAAGAAAGCCGTTTTGTTTGAAATTCGAAGAGCCTGCTGCATGTTGTGAGTGACTATAATAATAGTATACTTGCTTTTAAGCTCCATTGCAAGCTCTTCTATACGTGTTGTTGAAATCGGGTCAAGCGCGCTTGTCGGCTCATCCATTAAAAGCACGTCCGGATCGACCGCAAGCGCACGAGCAATGCAAAGGCGCTGCTGCTGTCCGCCGGAAAGACCGAGTGCGGATTTTTTGAGTCTGTCCTTCACTTCATCCCAAATTGCAGCATTTTTAAGAGACGTCTCTACAATTTCATCAAGCTTTGCTTTTGAGCGAATCCCGTGCGTCCGCGGGCCGTATGCAATGTTGTCGTATATGCTCATCGGAAACGGATTCGGTTTTTGAAACACCATTCCGATTTGTCTGCGCAGTTCGTTCACATCCGTGCCGGGAGCAAAAATATCTTTTCCGCAGTATTTGACGCTGCCCGTGATTCGAACATCCGGCACAAGATCGTTCATCCTGTTGAGCGTTTTTAAAAAGGTTGATTTACCGCACCCGGAAGGTCCGATAAGCGCAGTGATGCTACCTTCCGGAACAGAAATGTTGATATCTCTCAGTGCCTGAGTTTTTCCGTACCACAGACAAAGGTCATTAGTTGTGATTATGTTCATCATGCATTTCTCCTCTTTTCAAAGTGTTTGCCTGCAAGCGTTGCCGCAAGGTTTATTGCAAGCGTCAGTATCATCAGAATGGAAGCAATGGCAAATGCGACATCAAATGCACCTTCCTCTTTTGCATAAAAGTACAGTGCAACCGTCAGAGTTGCGCCAGAGCCGGACATTGCCTCAAAAAACCCGTTCAGAACATGCGCAAACCCGGCAGTGTACAGCAATGCGGCTGATTCTCCCAGTATCCTGCCGACCGATAAAATGCAGCCTGTGACTATGCCGTCCACACACCCCGGAAGAACAACCGTGCGAATCACTCGCCATTTGCCCGCTCCGAGTGCAAATGCGCCCTCGCGATAACTGTTTGGAACGGTCTTCAGGCTCTCCTGCGTTGTTCGCATAACCGTCGGCAGATTCATTATCGCAAGGGTCAACGCACCTGCAAACAACGAGGTTTGAAGTCCCATAAATTGGCAGAAAAATAGCATCCCGACAAGCCCGTAAATGATTGACGGAATACCGGAAAGTGCCTCCGCCGCATATTCAATTGCCGAAACAATCTTTTTATTTCGCGCATACTCCGTAAGATATACCGCACTTCCGACTCCAAGCGGCAGAACAATTATCAATGTTGCAAAAACAATATACAGCGAGTTCAGAATATCCGGCAGAATTCCGACTCTGCCCGACAGATAACTCGGTGCCGTTGTCAACAGTTCAAATGACAGATTGGGCAAACCCTTTGCAAGAACATAGACAACAAGAAACAGCGCAAGCGCAAGAGTGATTCCTGTTGCAGCCGTCATCAATGCACGAACCGAATAAATCCACGCTTTTCGCTTCGCGGACATCCCGGACTTTTCCCGAGGAGAACACGCATTGTTTTGATTTTCGGCGGAACTGAAATCAAATTCGTTATCTTTAGATTCTTTCTTCATCGCCGCAGCTCCTTTCATTGTAAAGCTCTTTCCGTGTTTCATTTTTTCTTCAGTTATTATGATAGCCTTTCCGTGTAAAGTTAAAAAGGACGCAATTGTAAAATTAGTGTAAAATCATCATTTTATTCTCTCGCTCGGCAAAGTTGTCAGCGGATTGGGTTGACTTTGGAATTTGTTTCCATTATACTGTTTATGTATATCTCATCATTGTCATTTTACGACAGAAGGGAGGGTTGATTCAATGAGCGATGAGCACGGCAGCGACTTTGTCGACGAGCTTATGGAATTTCTTCTTAGAAATTATTATTCCATGATGATTAAACGTGTGAAAAGATTTTTTCCAAACAAGTTCGATGCGGAAGATATCGTTACCGAAACCATAATAGTGCTGCTCGAAAACAAAAGTGCCGTTGCAGCGCATGAGGCACCGATTAAGTGGCTGCAAACAACGCTCACCCATCGTGTAAAGCAAAACAGCAGAATCGCCAAGCGAAACAGCGAGATGTTTGTTTCGTTGGAAACATTGAACGAATCCAAGCTGCCCTCCGTTCCGGATACAGCCGATGATTATTGTGAATACAGCGACTTCCCCTTTGAAACAATGCTCGGCATCATAGCCTCTGAATTGAGCGAAAAAGATGCAAAAACATTCAACGATGTGTTCGTTCTCAAACGAGATCGCGAACAAGTCGCTGCCGAGTACGGCATTTCCCCCGAAGCGCTCCGTCAAAGGGCACGCCGTGTCGAAATGAAAGTGCGTCTTATTGTCTCTAAATTGCTTGGTTAAAATATATTTATTTTTTCAATGAACAGAACGGGGATTTTTGCCCTATACATAATGAGGGGGAAAATATCTCCAAGTTTTGAAACATGAAAATGAGAGGATTGATGTTATGCAGCGCATCAAACAAACAAAACAGGACTTTATTGTTCTGCTCAGTGAAACAAAAGAAACGCTCGATGAACAGCTTGCTCTTCCCCAAGCGGAACGTGACGCGGCATTGATAGCCGAATGCCTTGAAACGCTCGATTACATAAAGGGAGAAGCGAATCTGCCCGAGGGTGCTTTTGCTTTCGATTCATTTCAATTCTTTGCAAGAAATTCCTCTCCTTCAATACTCTGTAAGGAGGGCGCAAAAGAATTTAAACCAAAACTCACCCCGAAGAGGCACACTCCCTCTGTTTCCCGCTTTTTTTTGCAAAAAGCTGCCCTTACCGCTGCAATAATGCTTTTAGTTCTGCCATACGCTTTTGACGGCAGTGCAAATGCGGCGGGGTTCACCCCATGGCGCGCCGTAACGGAGCGCAGCATGGATTATCTCGATATCTGCTACACTGCGGCTGAGGATCCCTGTGGAGATCCTCCCGACGGTGCATGGAGCGGCATTATCCCCGATACACGTATTCTTTCCGTTGAGGAATACGCCGCGCTGAACGCTCAAAGCATCAACTGTTCGGATCGCAGCGAGTTCATCGCAAAGTTCGGTGACAGGCTTGTCTGCCCCGATACACCGAGCGGATTCGCATTTGAATGGGCAAAGGGCTATATCGATGATATTTCGGCATCGGTCAGCATTCGATTCTCCGGAACGGAAGGCAAAGTGACTGTATCGCAGCATATCTTCTTTACCGAACCGGAGTCGGATTCCGTCACACGCGCAGTAAGGCTTTCCGGTGAATTCAGTGAACCGTATACTAAGTCGATTTACGGAATTGACTGCACCTTTGCAGAAAGTGAAACTCAGAATGTTGTCTGCTTCAACATCGGCTTTGATTCCTACACTCTGAACGGAGATGTTTCAATCGAAACGATGGAGCAAATCGTACAATCGTTGTTAACAGAATGAAAGGACTAATAACAATGAAAAAACTCATCCCCCTGTTTCTTGCAGCGATTCTGTTGCTTTGCAATATCTTTGCAGGCAATGCTTTGGCGGCAAATGAAACAGCCCCCGAAACCCTGTCGATTCCGACCGGAGTTGCATCCGCAACCCCGCACGAAACCGATCTGTTCTTTTTTGATGAAGGCGTTGATCCGCAAGCCGCCAGTCTGTTCACACGGCACGACATAACTTTCAGCAGTCACGGTCCAAATGCTGCCCGCGTTACTGTCAACCTTGAAACCGCCGACAACGTCAAAAAACTCGGCTTCACAAAATTGACATTTCAATATTGGAATGGCAGCAGCTGGGCTGAACTGAGCAGTGTACACGACGAGTACATTAACAACTCTGATTATTTTGGCTATTACAAAGTAATCACCAACCTGGTTGCGGGAGACTACTACAGGGTTCAGGTTGAATGCTATGCAAAAAAGAGCCTGCTCTCGGCTGCACAAAAAGTCACCCTGACCACAGCATACATTGTATGCAAGTAACTTGAACAAATATACCGTAGGAGGAATAAGCTAATGACCCGGCTTAAAAAGGTTCTTGCGGCACTTATCGCCGTTGTTTTCGCAGCTCTCAGCTGCCTTCCGGGCGTTCTTGTCCTTGCTGAAAATGCACAGGCAAATACGCTCAGCATCTTGTCACAAACAGCTGAAGAAACACCCCGTTATATCCATAACGTCGATGAAGACAAGATTATTGCTTTTCTCGACATTGAAACGGATGTACCCGGGGTTACGAATCGAGACGTTATCTATGACGTGGATTTATACAACAGCGGGTCTCAGCCTATATTCCCGTGGACACTGTATATTTCTCCGACAGTCGTTGGGGATACCTCGCCCGACGGATTTTTCTACGTCCTTGACTTCACGTTCGTATGCAGATATGAACTGAACTACAACGTGATTGACGATGACGGCATACCCTACTCATTCACAACCACCGAAGAGCATTTTCCGGATGTCTACGGCGTTGTTGATCTTGCCGGAACTTCAACGCATTACCTGAGCACACCGCGGCCGGGTCAAACACATGTTTACGGAGTTATAACAGACAACTGCCCTGATCTTATCTCCATAGAGTTCCACGGTCAGGAATACTGCACCGAACTTTCCGCAGTTAACTGCCCCAATCTTGAGAGCGTTATTGCCACCGAATGCAACTATCAGAGCATTGCCGTTCAGCCCAAAGGCTTTGAACGCCCCGTCACCGCAAGGGTTGAAGGCAGCGGCAGCATCGGATTCACATATACCGAAAGCAGCGGCTTCTATGTTTTGTACGCAGAAGATACCGCAGACTTCCGCGGTTGGTACAATGCTGACGGCAGGCTTATCAGCCGCAGTACAACGGTTATTCTGGACTCGGATGAGATTGTTGACGCTGTTGCCTGCTATACGGATTGCTTCGGCATTAACGGCGATGTTGATGGGGACGGCAAAGTCACCGTTGCGGATGCGATTCTTGTTGCCCGCTATGCCATCAGCGCCGGCGAACTTTCCAATGAAGGCAATGCTCTTCAGCTTGCAGATTTCAACTGTGACGGGTTTGTCAATATCGTTGATGCAACCCTCATTGCAAGAGCAGCTCTCGGACTGAACTGAGGTGTATGCGCAGGCCGCTTTCAGCAAATGAAAAACGCAGCCTGAGCGCACCCTCCCGCAATCGCTGAGTTAACGTTGTTTCGGAAAAGGACACAGGCATAAACCCATTAACGGCTCAACGGATACTCGGCATATCTCTCGGTATAAACGCCCCTTGAAGGAGACTGTTTCTCCGACAGGTGCGGTTTTATACAATCATATTTTTACCACACAGTGCAGCACCCCGACGGATGAAACCCGTCGGGGTGTTGTGCCTTTGTTTCGGTTTCAGGATTCGGCTTTTCCGCGCTTAAGGAAGAAGTTCAACGCCGCATTTATCATCATTATGAAAAGGAACAGCACAAGCGCAATTGAAAACAGTGCCTGCCGCTGCAAGCCCTCAGGTGCATAGGACATTCCGCTTGCAATGCCGGTCGTAAGGAAGCGGACGCTTTGAAAAAGGGAAGGCATGTTTGCGACATTGCCCGCAACCATCATAACAGCCATTGCTTCGCCTATCGCACGCCCGATGCCGAGCACAACCGCAGCAGCGATACCGCTTTTTGCTGCCGGAACGGAAACGCGGAACCATGTTTCCTCCGCCGTTGCACCGAGAGCAAGAGAGGCATCCTCATACTCCTTCGGAACGGCTTCAAGAGCAGTCATGGACACTTTGATGATTGAGGGCAGAATCATAATCGCAAGTACGATTATTGCAGCCAAGAGGCCGGAACCGTCTGCAAGGTTGAACGCATTGCGAATGCCCGGAACAAGCACCAACATACCCACAAGGCCGTACACAACCGACGGAATGCCTGCAAGCAGACTGACAGCGGACTCCGCAACGGCGCGGAGCTTGGGTTTTGCAGCTTTTGCAAGATAAACAGAGGCAAGAAAGCCGATCGGCACGCCGAGCATGATTGCACCTGCCGTGCCGTATATGCTCGTTAAGATAAACGGCAGTATGCCGAATGCAGGAGTCGCTGCGGTGGGTTCCCATTTTTTGCCGAACAGGAAATTGATAAGCCCGATTTGTCGAATGGCCGGGATACCGGAAACAATGAGGTAAATCGATATCAGGAGCACGCATGCAACCGTCACAAGCCCGAGTATCAAAAAGATGCCGTGAACAAAGTTTTCAAATGTTCTTTTTCTTTTTGCGGAACTGTTATCATTTAAGTTTTTCATATTCAGTTCTCCTTCACTTCTGTTTTCATTTGCATCAATCATCGTTTTTTTCTGTGAATCGGAATTCACTTATTGCCGCAGGCGGCAGCCCCCGAATCCGAGAAACTGCCGC
>UMBP01052724.1_pt1 | contig 9588 bp, 7 predicted proteins | sample 1963991 | NCBI WGS metagenome assembly UMBP01 (sample SAMEA4835944, study PRJEB28245) | human gut metagenome | biome: gut microbiome; material: fecal sample | place: Denmark | collected 2008
TAAACAGCCGTTGAACAAATTGGAAGTGGCTGAAAAATATGATATCAAAGTTAACTTGTGCGGTGGTGGTTTCACTGGTCAGTCTCAGGCTTTGCGTCTGGCTATCGCTCGTGCACTGGTTAAAATCAATCCGGAAGATAAGAAGGCTCTTCGTTCTGAAGGTTTCATGACTCGCGATTCTCGTTCTGTTGAACGTAAGAAACCGGGACGTCCGAAAGCACGTCGTAGATTCCAGTTCAGTAAACGTTAACGAGGGGACAAGTTGGATAAGGGACAAGTTAGCAAGGTGGTTCACTCGGTGGGTCTGTCCTTGTTGCCTCGTCAACTGATACCTCGTCACCTAAAGAAGCGTTTAGTATCTAAACTGTCAGGATTCTTCCTGCAAGCTCTTGTCGGAAAGACTACCGGGCAGTTGGTTCAATAAACAAAAAAGAAAGTAAACGATTAAAATTAAAAACAATGTCAAGAGTAAATTTTGATACATTATTGGAGGCTGGTTGCCACTTCGGACACCTTAAAAGAAAGTGGAATCCCTCAATGGCTCCTTATATTTTCATGGAACGCAACGGTATTCATATCATCGATTTGAACAAAACTGTTGCTAAAGTTGAAGAAGCTGCTGAAGCTTTGAAACAAATCGCAAAATCAGGAAAGAAAATCCTGTTCGTTGCTACTAAGAAACAAGCTAAACAAGTTGTAGCTGAGAAAGCTGCTTCTGTAAATATGCCGTACGTAATCGAACGTTGGCCGGGTGGTATGTTGACTAACTTCCCGACAATCCGTAAGGCTGTGAAGAAAATGGCTACTATCGACAAATTGACAAACGATGGTACTTACTCAAACTTGTCAAAGAGAGAAGTTCTTCAGATTTCTCGTCAGCGTGCTAAGTTGGAAAAGACTTTGGGTTCTATCGCTGATTTGACTCGTCTGCCGTCTGCTCTGTTCGTTATCGACGTATTGAAAGAAAACATCGCAGTTCGTGAAGCTAACCGTCTGGGTATTCCTGTATTTGCTATCGTAGATACTAACTCAGATCCTTCAAACATCGATTTCGTAATTCCGGCAAACGATGACGCTACTAAATCAGTAGAAGTTATCTTGGATGCTTGCTGCGCTGCAATGGCAGAAGGCTTGGAAGAAAGAAAAGCTGAAAAGGTAGATATGGAAGCTGCTGGTGAAAATGCACCGAAAGCTGCTAAGAAAAAAGCTACCAAAGCTCGCATGGATAAAGCTGAAGAAGATGCAATCAACGCATCTAAGGCTGCTGCGTTCATGAGCAAGGATGAAGAAGAAGCTTAATCAATAAAGTAAGTTGAGAATTGAAAATTGAAAATTGGGAAAACTGTATTCTCAATTCTCAATTCTCAATTCTCAACTTTGTTTTTAAGAACATTACTAACTCAAAATAAAAGATATTATTATGGCTGTAAGTATGGCTGATATCACCAAGCTTCGTAAAATGACTGGAGCTGGTATGATGGACTGTAAGAACGCTTTGGCAGAATCAGAAGGCGATTTCGACAAAGCAATGGAAATTATCCGTAAAAAAGGACAGGCTGTAGCTGCAAAACGTTCTGACCGTGAAACTTCAGAAGGTTGCGTGTTGGCAAAATCAACTGGTGACTACGCTGCAATGATTGCTTTGAAGTGTGAAACTGACTTCGTTGCAAAGAACGCAGATTTCGTAGCATTGACTCAGGCTATCCTGGATGCTGCTATCGCTAACAAGTGCCAGACTTTGGATGAAATCAAGGCTTTGCCTATGGGTAACGGTACTATTGCTGATGCAATTGTAGAACGTAGTGGTATCACTGGTGAAAAGACTGAATTGGATGGTTTCAATTTCGTATCAGGTGCTTGCACTGCTGTTTACAACCACATGAATAAGAATCAGCTTTGTACAATCGTTGCATTCAACAAAGAATGCGATGCTCAGGTAGCTCATGAAATCTGTATGCAGATTGCTGCCATGAACCCGATTGCAATTGATGAAGCTGGTGTTCCTGAATCTGTAAAACAGGAAGAAATCAATGTAGCTATTGAAAAGACTAAGGCTGAACAGGTACAGAAAGCTGTTGAAGCTGCTTTGAAGAAAGCTGGTATCAATCCTTCTCACGTAGATAGCGAAGAGCACATGGAAAGCAACATGGCTAAGGGATGGATTACTGCTGAAGATGTAGCTAAAGCTAAAGAAATCAAGGAAAAAGTAGCTGCAGAAAAAGCTGCTAACTTGCCTGAGGCTATGATTGAAAATATCGCAAAAGGCCGTCTGGGTAAATTCTTGAAAGAAGTTTGCTTGCTGAAACAGGAAAGCATCATGGATCCGAAGAAGACTGTAGCTGATGTATTGAAAGCTGCTGATCCGGAACTGGCTGTTGCAGACTTCAAACGTTTCACTTTGCGTGCTGAATAATTTATTAGGATGCAATATTCTTTCGGGCGTGCCATTTGGTACGCCCGATTTGTTTTACGGTTACTTGGTTCAAGTAGCCGTTTTTTATTGATTATTATCAAGAAAAGTAATCTTTCAAGCAGGATTATTTTGTATTTTTGCTGTCGGAAAACATAGAATGGAATTCTAACTTTTAAACAAAATAGATTATGGCAAAGAAAGCGCTTTTAATGATTCTGGACGGTTGGGGTTGTGGCGACCGTCAAAAAGATGATGTAATCTTCAATACTCCGACTCCTTACTGGGACAGTCTGTTGGCTAACTATCCTCATTCACAGCTGCAGGCCAGCGGTGAAAATGTAGGTTTGCCTGACGGCCAGATGGGTAACTCGGAAGTAGGTCACTTGAACATCGGTGCAGGCCGTATCGTATATCAGGATTTGGTGAAGATTAACCGTGCATGTGCCGACAACAGCATTATGCAGAACAAGGAAGTAGTAGCTGCTTTCTCATACGCAAAAGAACATGGAAAAAACATCCACTTCATGGGATTGACTTCCAATGGTGGTGTACACTCTTCTTTGGAACACTTGTTTAAATTGTGTGACATTGCAAAGGAATACGGACTGGAAAATACTTTCATCCACTGCTTCATGGACGGTCGTGATACAGACCCGAAGAGCGGCAAGGGATTCATTGAACAACTGACTGCTCATTGCGAAAAATCAGCTGGAAAGATTGCTTCTATCGTAGGACGTTTCTATGCAATGGACCGTGACAAACGTTGGGCACGTGTGAAAGAAGCATACGATTTGCTGGTAAATGGTATAGGTAAGAAAGCTACCGACATGGTACAGGCTATGCAGGAATCATACGATGAAGGTGTAACAGACGAATTCATCAAACCGATTTCTAATGCAAACTTCGACGGTACTATCAAGGAAGGTGATGTAGTTATCTTCTTCAACTACCGTAACGACCGTGCAAAAGAATTGACTATCGTATTGACTCAGCAGGATATGCCGGAAGAAGGCATGAAGACCATCCCGGGATTGCAGTACTACTGTATGACTCCGTATGATGCTTCATTCAAAGGCGTACATATCTTGTTCGACAAGGAAAACGTACAGAATACATTGGGCGAATACCTTGCAAGCAATGGCAAGACTCAGCTGCACATCGCAGAAACTGAAAAATATGCCCATGTAACCTTCTTCTTCAACGGTGGACGTGAAACTCCGTATGACAACGAAGACCGTATCCTGGTTCCTTCACCGAAGGTAGCTACTTACGACTTGAAGCCGGAAATGAGCGCATACGAAGTAAAAGATAAACTGGTAGAAGCTATCGGTACACAGAAATATGACTTCATCGTAGTGAACTATGCAAACGGTGACATGGTAGGTCATACAGGTATCTATGAAGCAATTGAAAAGGCTGTAGTAGCTATCGACAATTGTGTGAAAGATACAGTAGAAGCTGCTAAGGCTAACGGTTATGAAGTCATCATCATTGCTGACCACGGAAATGCAGATCATGCATTGAATGAAGACGGTACACCGAACACAGCTCACTCTTTGAATCCGGTTCCGTTTGTATATGTAACTGAAAACAAAGACGCCAAAGTAGAAAATGGTGTATTGGCCGATGTTGCTCCTTCTATCCTGCACATTTTGGGTATGGCACAGCCGTCTGAAATGACAGGTCGCGACCTGATTAAATAAGAATCCACAGTGATTTAGAATATAGAGCCGGGGTTCGTTATCGGAAGATAATGGACTCCGGTTTTTTTATGCGTTATGCCAGTACAATGATACTTCAGATAGTAGGAACGCTGGTAATGCAGTCTTGGACAAAATAAAAAGCCGCAAAGTAAATAAAAGGAATTACTTTGCGGCTTTCTGTCAAAACAGAGTTTATTATGCTTTTACTCCGTTGTATTCATCAGATACAGTTAATTTTTTGCGGCCTTTAGCGCGACGTGCTGCCAATACTCGGCGACCGTTTGCGGTAGCCATTCTTTCACGGAAACCGTGTTTGTTTCTTCTCTTTCTGTTAGAGGGTTGGAATGTTCTTTTCATTTTCGTATATACTATTTTATGTTATTATTCCATGCGTTCGGGCTGCAAAATTAGTGACTTTTTTTTAATAATCAAAGTGCTAAATCATTTTTAGACAAATCTTTTTGCGTTTTTTCGCGATTTAGATTAATTTTGCAACCGTATTCAGAGAATAAATCAAACTATTACATAATAATAAAGGATTTAAGTTATGATTAATGCTCAAGACATTAAAATCGGAACCGCTATCCGTATGGATGGCAAATTGTATTTCTGCATTGACTTCCTGCATGTAAAACCGGGTAAAGGAAACACTTTCATGCGTACAAAACTGAAAGATGTGGTAGACGGATATGTATTGGAACGTCGTTTCAACATCGGTGAAAAACTGGAAGATGTACGTGTAGAACGTCGTCCTTATCAGTTCTTGTACAAAGAAGGTGATGATTATATTTTCATGAACCAGGAAACTTTCGAACAGGTGCCTATCGCTCATGACCTGATTGAAGGTGTAGACTTCCTGAAAGAAGAAATGATTGTAGAAGTTGTTTCTGATGCTTCTACTGAAACTATCTTGTTCGCAGAATTGCCGGTAAAAGTTCAGCTGAAGGTTACTTACACTGAACCGGGTCTGAAAGGTGATACTGCTACTAACGCTACTAAGCCTGCTACTGTAGAAACTGGAGCTACAGTACGTGTTCCGTTGTTCATCAACCAGGATGAAACTATCGAAGTAGATACTCGCGACGGTTCTTACGTAGGTCGTGTAAAAGCTTAATGCTGACAGACACTGAATTTCAGATAAAAAAAGAAAGCCGTACTGGATGATTCCGGTGCGGCTTTCTTTTTGTCGTTTATCGATAATGTAAGTAGTCTATATCTACATATCCAGATTCACTTTTGTCGTTGAAGCAATAGATGCCGATGCGGTCTCCCCGATAGTTTCCCCATACCATTTGATACGGTTCTCCAAACTGAATGAAATTATCTCCGTCCAGGCTGTAATAATATTGTGATTTCCCATCCATTCCCCAACAAGTTTTGAACCAGACAAACGAAGTAGAAATTTCGTTTCCTTTTAGGATGTGGCCATTATTCCGATACTCGATAAAATACTGCGTTCCTTCTTTTACCACACCAAGAGCCGAATGATGAGAGGAAAAGTGGCAAATTCCATTTCTTTGTCCGTCGGCCATCTGTGAAATGTCCATTTTCACAATCACTTCGTTATCTTGTTTCCGGAATGTACGCTGTGTAAGCGTGTTTCCCGCTTTTAGGAGTTGATTACTTTCTATCGGGCGGAAAGCTTTCAGACGCATCCATCCGGGACGTTCTGTCAGAGAAAAGAAATCTTTTCGAGGCTGGTAGTTCCATTGCCATTGTGGACCTAGTATTTCGCTGTCAAAGTCATCACTTCTTAAAAGTGTCAGTTTCGGTGATGAGAAGGCTGGCATGGGAGCTTCCCATTGCATGGTGCCGATTTGCTGTGGCAGAACTTTTCCGATGAGCGGCCAGCCGTCTATCCATATAACGGGGAGCAGACTGACAATTCGCCCGCTCCAGTCGCCTGTACCGTGATGAGTCAGAAAATACCATTTCCCGTCTTTTCCTTGTATGATGCCTCCCTGATTGGGCTCCATGGCTTCTCTGCTGGCTAGTGCAAGCTGTTTTTCTTCTTTATAAGGTCCAAATAGCTTTTTGGAGCGCCTTGCCATCACGTATCGTCCTGTTCCCGGTTTGTGCTCACTGAAAACCAGATAATACCATTCTCCAACTTTTATCAGTTTATTGGCTTCCCTTCCGTTTCCTGAATGAATAAGCTTGGCCGATTTTCTGTTGATACTTTTTCCGTCTTTTGCCATGGGGAAGAGATAAGTCTTGTATCCGTCCGCGAAATGAGTCCCTACGAAACAAGCTTTCCCGTCTTCATCCCAGATGGCCGTGCAGTCATCCCAGCCTGCTTCCAGCAAGAGAGGGGTAAGTGGTTCCCAAGGTCCTTCGGGTTTGGAAGAGGAAGTCATAAAGTATCCTTCATCCGGTGTGCCGAAGAACAGGTAAAAGCGTCCATTATGGTAACGCAAGGTACCCGCCCATACTCCCCGTGCATAGCGGTCCATCTGGTCCCAGTTCAATTTGGTTCCTATTTGTGTCAGGTCACTGATAATATTCCCACAGAACTCCCAGTTTACGAGGTCTTTGGAGTGTAGCAGGGTCATACCTGGAGAAAATTGGAAAGTAGAAGAAATGGCATAGTAATCGTCTCCTACCTGAATGCAGTCTATGTCACTGTAATCAGCCGGAATGATGGGATTGCGATAGGTGCCATCATTTTGTTCTCCCCATTTTTCCCAGTTTCCCCATACGGGATTGGATTCATTAGAGGTGTTTTGAGCAGTAACGTCACCTAGAATACAAAAACCGGTTATCAGGCCGACATATAAAATCCGTTGTATCATAAAAGTTTAATTCCTTTTCCTCCTTTTAATGTAATGTTTTTTACCTTTCCGTTGAAGCAGACTTTCGTCTTTCCGCCTTTGCGTGACTGGATGTACAAGGATGTGACTTTATTGTCTTTCCATTCCATGTCGACGATGAATCCTCCACGGGCACAGATACCTTTCACGCTGCCGTCCTTCCATTCCTCCGGAAGAGCCGGAAGCAGAGTGATACTGTTCTCGGAAGATTGCATCAGCATTTCAATGACGCCGGCGCAACCGCCAAAGTTACCGTCAATCTGGAAAGGCGAGTGTGCATCGAGCAGGTTGGGGTAGGTACCTCCTCCGCGTCGTGCATCCTTTCCTTTGTATCCGTCCGGACTGACATAACGCAGCAGGCGACGGTAAATGTGGTACGCATTTTTGCTGTCTTGCAGGCGTGCATAAAGGTTGACACGCCAGCCGGTGCTCCAGCCCGTAGTATTGTCGCCTTTGATTTCCAGCGTACAGGCACAGGCCTTTGCCAGTTCCGGAGTTTCTTTTACAGACAGATGATGTCCCGGATACAAACCGAACAGATGCGACTGATGACGGTGTTGCGGTTCCTGGTCTTCCCAGTCGTGGAACCATTCCTGTAGGTTACCTTTCTTGCCAACCTGGTAAGGCAGCAGGCGGGGAAGCGTCTTCTCTATCTGCTTCCGGAAGGTTTTGTCTGTACCTAATGCTTCGGCAGCCTTGGCCGCATCTATCAGGCATTCACGTGTCATAGCCAGGTCGGAAGTACAGCCGTAGGAAGTAGCTCCTGCGTAGCCGTCGGGAGTCAGGAACTTGTTTTCGGGCGATGTACCCGGTGAAGTAATCAGCTTGCCGTCTTTTTCTATCAGCCAGTTCAGGCAGAATTCGGCTGCACCTTTCAATACCGGATAATATTGCTGTAGAAATTCCTTGTCCTGCGTGAAGGTGTAGCGTTCCCAGATATGAGTAGACAGCCAGGCGCCTCCCATGGTCCAGCATGCCCACGACGGGTCACCCACGTTCAATCCTACCGGACAGGTCATGGCCCAGATGTCCGTATTCTGTCCCAGACACCATCCTTTCTGTACGCCGTAATAAGCCTTGGCACTCTCTTCTCCCGTGTGTTGCAGGTTGGCGATGAAGTCCATCAGTGGGCGGTGCATTTCACTCAGATTGGCCGTTTCAGCTGCCCAGTAGTTCTCCTCCAGGTTGATGTTGCTGGTATAGTTGCAGCTCCAGGGCGGGAGCAGGCGTTCGTTCCACAGACCTTGCAGGTTGGCGGGTACTCCCGGTGTACGTGAACTGGAAATGAGCAGGTAGCGGCCATATTGAAAATACAATGCTTCCAGTTCCGGATTCCTTTGTGACTTGTCTGTATATTGCAATAGCTGTTCGTCGGTAGGCAGGGCTGCAATGGCCTGGTCTGTCTTACCTAGGCAAAGTCCCACGCGGTCGAAGAAAGACTTGTAGTCTGTCACGTGTGCATTCTCCAATTCCTCGAACGTTTTCTGTGCTGCCCGTTCCATGCGTCGTGTTACCAGGTTCCGGTAGTCGCGTCCTTCTTTCATGGGGTCCTTGTCGAAGCCGTTGAAGCTGGTGACGTTGGCTATCAGAATCAAGGCTTCTTTTCCGCCTTTCACCTTCAGCTCGCCCGATGGAAAGCTTTTGACCTCACTCTGAGGAGCTATGACCCGAATCAGTGTGCGGAAATGCGTTCCCCGTTCCGGATCATACAAATGCTTGTTGTTTACTCCGTCAAAATATACGGGATAGGAGTGATAGGCAGCATATCCTTCGGCTGAAATCTCATTGCCGTTGGCCGTAGTGGCATGAGGCAGGAGCGAGTTGAATGAAAGAGTGGCTTGCAGCCCTTGTGCGCTTTCCGTCTGCAGGCGCAGTACAATCACTGAGTCGGGGGCTGAAGCAAAATAATCACAGGCAAAATCTGCACCGTTTCTCTGGTAGGCGGTTCGTGCCATGGCCCGGCTGATGTCCAGTGTCCGTTGATAGTGGCTTATCTTAGCCGGTTCGGCAGAATAAGTGATGGAAAGTTGGCCCAGCGGCTGATAGTTTTCGCTGTAGTGTCCTTGAACCTTTCGTTGGGCACGGTCGGCTCCCCGGTAATCTTCCTTGTCGAGCAAGGCACGGATTTCCGGAATAGCCTTGTAGGCATCGGGAGTTGTGACTTTCCGGTCGGGTTCTCCGGTCCATAGGGTGATGTCGTTCAGATAGAGTACGTCTTTGTCGGTGCCTCCGTAAAGAATAGCTCCCATCGTACCGTTTCCGATGACGAGAGCTTCTTCAAAGAATTCAGCAGGACGGTTGTAGTGCAGCACTAAGTTTTCTTGTGCTGTAAGATAAGAGGTCGGTAAGGAAAGGATATAAGCTGTAATCATGGCACCTTTCCACCTTCTTGCAAAGTTACTTTTCATAGTCTATGTGTGAATAAAGAAATCAGTTGCAAGTTATCAAGAAATCTTTATATGGGCAAAGTTCAAGCATGAAAAGTAAGGTGAAAAATGCCGATGAAAAAACGCCCTTGCGTTTTATCTCAAACGCAAGTACATTTGAGATGAAACGCAAGGACGTTTGCATTAAAACGTAAAGGCGTTTTGTCTTAAACTCTTTGGCGTTTTGAACGGAACGCAAAAGAGTTTGAAGTGTACTGAAAATAGTTGTCAGTTTG